>Ga0172376_10001541_pt1 | contig 29317 bp, 18 predicted proteins | sample Lak35m_FD_121114 | JGI IMG/M metagenome (GOLD analysis project Ga0172376, IMG submission 121114) | Freshwater microbial communities from Kabuno Bay, South-Kivu, Congo - kab_092012_35m | ecosystem: Environmental > Aquatic > Freshwater > Lake | place: Democratic Republic of the Congo: South-Kivu...
CCGAAAAGCGCCTCCTCGGCGGCGTCCATGCCGGCGTCGGCCCCGCTGTCGGTGAGCACCTTGCGGAAGTCCTCGTGGATGGCCCGGTTGTCGTCAATGACCAGGATGCGCTTGTTTTCAGGGATGCTGCTCAAGGTTTCTTGTCCTCCTTCGGTTGCGCCGGCAGGTCGAGGCTGAACGTCGCGCCCTTGCCCAGGCCCTCGCTGTGGACGGTCAGCGCGCCGCCCATGTCCTTGGCGGCGAGCGCGGCGCTGTGCAGGCCGAAGCCGTGGCCGCCCTGCCGCGTGGTGAAGCCATGCGCGAAAATTCGCGCAACATTGTCGGGCGCGATGCCCATGCCGTTGTCCTGCACTTGAATGCTCACCCCCCCGCGGCCGTTGGGCGCGAGGCGGACGGTGAGGTGCTTCTTGCCGTCGAGGTTGGCCTCCATCGCCTGCTTGGCGTTGCGGATGAGGTTGTTGAGGATTTGCAGCACCTTGTGCTTCTCGGCGAACACCGTCGGCACCGGGCTGAACTGGCGGTTGACCGTCACGTCGTGCCGTGTCAGCGCGGTGAGCTGCATCCGCAGGGCCATCTCCACGAGGTCCACGGCGATGATCGGCTCGATGGTGCCGCCGACTTTCGCGTAACCCTGCTGCGTGGCGACGATGTCGCGGATGTGATCCACGCTCTTGCGCATCTCGTCCAGCTCGCGCAGGAGCGTCTGCTGCTCGTCGGCGAGATGCTTGCCGAGCTGCTCCAGGTAACTCGGGATTTGCTTCCCCTTCTCGTCCTGCGTGAGGAACACACTTAGATTCTGGCCGTGGTCCTTCAACATCGCGGCGAGACGCGCGAGGTTGATGGCCTTGCTGCGGCGGACCATGTCGCTGACGAGCGTGGCGGCGACGTTCACGCTGTTGAGCACGTTGCCGACGTTGTGCAGCACGCCGGTGGCGACCTCCGCCATGCCGGCCGCGCGCGAGGCCTCGATGAGTTCCTTGCTCTTCTGCTGCAATTCGTCCTCGGCGCGCTTGAGCGCCGTGATGTCGCGCGAGATGCCGATGATGCCGGCGATCTGCCCGATGCGGTCGTAGATGGGCACCTTCGTCACCGACGCCCAAATCGGCTCGCCGTCGGGGCCGACCTGTTTCTCGACCTTGGCAACGATGGCCTCGCCCGTGGCCATGATGTGCTCCTCGTCGTGGACGAACTGCCGCGCCAGCTCCGGCGGGTGGAAATCGAAGTCCGTCCTGCCGATCACCTGCTCGGGCGAAGTCATGCCCAGACGGGTGACGAGCGCCTTGCCGACCCTGATGAAACGGGATTGCGCGTTCTTGAAGTAGATGCGGTCGGGGATGTTGTCGAGCAGCGCCTGGAGCAGGTCGCTGGCGTTCTGCAATTCCTCCTCCGCGCGCTTGAGCGCCGAGATGTCCTTGCTGATGCCGAACGTGCCGATGACCGCGCCCGCCGGATTGCGCCACGGGAGTTTCGAGGTCAGCACCCACGTCGAGCGCCCGTCGGCCAGCGTCTCCTTCTCGACCTTGCCGAGGAAGGGCTTGCCGGTGCGGATGACCTCCTGCTCGTCGGAGAACGCCGACAAGCCGTGCTCCTCGCTGAACAGGTCAAGGTCGCTCTTGCCCACCAGCTCGTTCGGGTCGTCGAGGCCCACGCGCTGGGCGAGCGAATGGCTGGCGCGGACGAAGCGGGATTCGAGATCCTTGAAATAGACGGCGTCCGGCACGTTCGCGAGAAACATGTCCATCAGCGCCCGCTCGAACTGCGCCTCCTGCGCGAAGCCGGACTTCGCGGCCGTCTGCGCGGCGAAGCGGTCGCGGTTCAACGAGGCGGTCGAGGCCTTCGCGGCGCGCAGCTCGCGGTGCAGGGCGGCCTTGCCGGCGAGTGCCCGGATGAGCTGGAGCGCCCCGCCCGCATCGAACGGCTGGCGCAGCAGCACGACATGATCCGCCGCGCCGAAGCGTGACTTCAGGGTGTCTGTGAGCGATGGGCTGTCGGCCGTCGGGCACAACACCAGTTGCAGGTCGCCATCCTCGGCGGACAACTGCGCGGCCACCTCCACGCCAGCCAGCACCGCCACGGACGGCAACGCGAGGAAGGCGACCGAGTAAGGATGGTCCGAGGCGCGCTCCAGCCGGGCGATGCCGAGCGCCTCGTTCAGCCGGGAGGGGGTCAGGGACAGGTGCGGCCCGCCTTCCGCTCCGGCGACGGCCGCGCGCAAGACCTCGTGCAAGGTCCCGGAATCGTCCACCGACAGAATGCGCGCCTGGGTGCCGTCGCTCATCTCGCAGAAAACCGCGCCCGCGCCGTGGCGCTGCACGCCAACCACGCGGGCTGAATTCGCGGCGACTCTAGGCAGAGAGCGGCGCGCCGTGAAAGGTCAAAGTTCGGCCTGGGGAGAACGGCGTGCGCCGGGGCGGGGACGCGCCTCAGAACCGCAGCACGAAGTCCACGGTGAAGCGGTCGTCGAAGACGCCGCGCGGGTTCGTCACGCTGCGCTCGTAGGCGAAGCCCAGCTCGACCTTGTCATGCAGCTTCGAGCGGAAGCCGCACCCCAGCGCGGCCTGCGTGGCGCCGGCGGCGGCTGCGGAGCCGAAGTTGATGAGGTCGAAGCCCTCGACGCCCAGCGGCAACTGGCTGCCCGAGTTGAGGACCGTGAAGGCGTTCGCGGCAATGAACGGCACGAAGTATTTGTGCGTGTGGTAGGCGAGCTGCGCGCTGTAGTGGAGCTGCGCCGTGTCCCGCGCCATGTTGTTGGGCACGCGCGCGCCGACATTGCCCATGAGGGAAAGGTCGCCCCAGCCCTTGGCGGCGGAGACGAACAAATCCCATTCGCCGTGGCCGTTGCCCTGGAAGACGTCGCGGTTGCCCGTGGGCAGCTCAAGCTCCACGCCAGGCGTGAGGATGAACTGGTTTTCCTTGTCATCAATCACCGCGTATTTGAGGCCCAGGGAGATGTCCGCCCAGCCGGAGGCCTTGGTGAGCGTGGCGTCGGGCTTGAAGTCCACCCAGCCGTCCTTGGTGGCGAGGATGGCGAGCCGCTCGGTGACGGCCCAGCGGATTTCCATGGCATAGACCTGGAGGCTGCCGTCCACGGGCGCATAGGCACCGCCGACGGGCAGGGTTTTGCCGAGGTTCTGATACATGAACAGCGGGCGGACCTCGCTGCGGATGAACGGCTCCTCGAAGAACACCGGGTTGGTGACCGGCGTGGGGGCCTTGGCGGACCAGTCTGCGGCGAGGGCGGCCGAGAGCGGCGGCAACGCGGCGATGAGGATGAGGACGGCGGTGAGGTTCAGGCGGATCGTTTTCATGGTTTCAAGGCAACCGGGCGGGCACCACGCTGGCGGGGCGCAGCGTTCCCAGCGCTGCCAGACTACCCTTCCAACGACAACTGTTGGCGACCGCAGTTGTTTCAGACAGGCCACATTGGAAAACGACGCCAGCCGGCCATCGCTCCCTTTCTTGCCGCTTCCTGCGCCGGGGTTGCCCTCACGCGCATCGTGCCGGCACCGGCTCACGATGCGCTTGCCCCCCTACAAATCCTCCCTCGGAATTCCACTTGGCCCGGCGCAGGGGCCGCCCTAGTCTCCGCGCCATGGTCCTTGTCGTCACCCTGTTGCTGGTGGGCGCGATCCTGCTGCTCGCGGAGACGGTGCTGCCGGGCATGGTGGCCGGAATTCTGGGCGTGCTGTGCCTCCTCGGCGGGGTGATGGCGGGTTATCAGGAGTTTGGCGCGACGACCGGCAACTGGATTCTCCTCGGCACGCTCGTCGGGCTGCTCATCGGCTTCATGCTGTGGGTGAAGTATTTTCCTGGCAGCCGGTTCGGCCGGCTTTACGCGTCGGACGGCGTGGTGGGCGACATCGGCACGGAGCGGCCTGAACTCGTCGGCCAGTCCGGCGTGACGCACACCGCACTGCGGCCGGCGGGCGTGGCCATCATCGGCGGCCACCGCGTGGATGTGGTCACGGAAGGCGCGATGATCGAGCGCGGCGAATCCGTGCGCGTCATCGCGGTCGAAGGAATGCGTGTGGTCGTCCGCAAGGCTTGAATTTCTCCCGGTAGAACAATCAACCACTCAAACGAACTATGGAACTCACCCCGCTGCTCGCTCAACTCGAAGGCAAAGGCATGGTCCTGCTCTGGGGCGTGCTCGGCGTCGCCGCCTTCATCTTCGCCATCCTCGTGCTGAACTTCGGCATGATCTGGGTGCGCGCCTGGACCTCCGGCGCGCGCGTCACGTTCACCGAGCTGATCGCGCTCAAGCTCCGCAGCGTGCCCGTGGGCCTGATCGTGGACACCCGCATCACGGCGGTGAAGTCCGGCATCCCCCTGAGCATTGACGACCTCTCGAACTACTACCTCGCCGGCGGCAACGTCGAGGCCGTCGTGCAGGCGCTCATCGCCGCGAAGAAGGCCGGCATCCATCTCGAGTTTGACCGCGCGTGCGCCATTGACCTCGCGACGAAGGGCACCGGCAAGACGGTCGTCGAGGCCGTCCGGACCTCGGTTAATCCAAAGGTCATTGACTGCCCCGCCGCCGCGTCCGGCAAGGTGACGATTGACGCCGTGGCCAAGGACGGCATCGCCGTGAAGGTCAAGGCGCGCGTGACCGTGCGCACGAACCTCGACCGCTTCGTCGGCGGCGCGACGGAGGAAACCATCATCGCGCGTGTCGGCGAGGGCATCGTGACGACCATCGGCTCCTCGACCACCTACAAGGAAGTGCTCGAGAACCCCGACCGCATTTCCAAGACCGTGCTCGAGAAGGGCCTCGATTCCGGCACCGCGTTTGAAATCCTCTCCATTGACATCGCCGACGTGGACGTGGGCGAGAACGTCGGCGCGAAGCTGCAGGCCGAGCAGGCCGAGGCGAACAAGCTCGTCGCGCAGGCGCAGGCCGAAGTCCGCCGCGCCGCCGCCGTGGCCACCGAGCAGGAAATGGTCGCCCGCGTGTCCGAGATGCGCGCGCGCGTCGTCGAGGCCGAGGCGCAGGTGCCGCTGGCGATGGCCGAGGCCTTCCGCAGCGGCAACCTGGGCGTGATGGACTACTACAAGATGCGCAACGTGCAGGCCGACACCGGCATGAGGGAGAGCATCGCCACCGCCGGGGCCACGCCGCAGGTGAAGAGCTGATTCAACCCGACTTTGCGCGTGAGCGAACTCGCTCCCATCACTGACGGTGTTGTTCCCGGCGGCCTCTTCGCCGCCATAGACAACATCTGGGTGATGCTGGCCATCGTCGTCATCTCGGCGCTGTCGAGCTGGTTCCAGAAGCGCAAGCAGCAGGACGGGCAGGCGGAACCGTGGGGCGGCGAGGACGACGAGACTTACCGGCAACGAACAGGCGGCAGCACCCCGCCCGCGCCGAATCCGAACCAGCCGCTGAACTGGGAGGAGGAACTCAAGCGCCTGCTCGAAAGCCAGCCGCCGCTCGACGGCACCGCCGGCACACCCCCACCTCCGCCACCGCCCATCGTCCGCCGCGTGCCGGCTCCGCCGCCGCTGCCCGAGCCGGTGGCCCGTGAGTCCGAGGGTGTTGACGAGGAAAGCCGTGCCTCGCGCGAAGGCTCCTCGCCTTGGTCGGAAACCTCTTACGACAGCTTGTCCGCTCCGACCAAGCCGCTGGCCACCCTCGAAGAATCCACGCACGCGCATCAACGCATCGCGCAGTTCCACGAGACAGTCGCCGCCCATATGCACCGGGTGGACGCGCAGGTTGAAAAACACGGCCAGCCGCTCCGCGCGCCAGCCGCTCCCCCCGGCCGCGCCGTCAACGCCGACGCCCGCGCCGTGGTCGCCCTCCTCCGCCGGCCCGCCACCGCGCGCCAGGCCCTGCTCGCCTCCTTCGTCCTTGCCCCGCCGAAGGCCTTGGAGTAGCCCTCCCTTTCACATCCGTATGTGAATTCAGCGTTTCGACAATTGATGCGACCTCAATTCGAGCTTTGGTTTCCGACAACGCATCCACTCCGAGACTTGGCGTCGGACATCGCCTCCCTTAATCAAACCACTGCCGTGCAGCATGGTCTGTGGACTGCCAAGCCATCTCCGTGGAATCTGGTGTGCAATGGAGAGGTGGCTGGATGGACTCCGTCGAAACGGATCGGGCTGGTGAGTTGGATCACGAGAAAGCGAAGCATGCCCAGCCAGCATGGATACTCCGGCCAGCGATGGGGGCTTAGCCTGCTGTTCGACCCGTTTGTTGATGCGACGCTATGGGCCTACGGTGGGGGCCATGGAGCCGGTTCAACGCCGCGAGCATTCTCTGGAACCCGAGTGCTCGTTCTCACCGACTACAGCCCAATTAAGGATGTTTTGTCGGACGCGGCGAGAATGCATCCGTTAGACTACGGCGAGGCTGGCGTGCTTGAACTCCTTAACGCGAATAGGACCCTTCAAACCACCGGCTACAACATTGTCAAATGGGTCACACAGCAGAACGCGATCGCGTCGGTTAGAAAGGCACTCGCGCAGGATCGTGATTACGTTCGGAAGCAGTTCGCGCAGCACAGTATCCTGATCTGGAATTTCTTCCCCTTTCAGCGTGGCGGATCATGTTGCCAAGGCACGCCAGGGCTTCCTTGCATGAAAAACGACCTGTGGCTTCGGTTGTGTCACGACTATCTGGATCGTTTTCTTAGAGCTGTTTCGGCCACGGAAGTGATTTGGGCAGTAAACAAGGCGGTTCGGTGTGGCTTGGTCGCATCCAGCAACCGGGCTGTCAGCCCGGCCCGGCACCCTTATGCATGGAGCAGCAGAGATCAGATGCCAACTCTGTAGAACGCCGGATTCACCCGTCGGGATCGTGCCTAAGCTGCGGCTCCTTACTGGCATCGCGCACTTCTTTCATGCGCTCTCGCAATTCGGCAAGCGCTTCGTCTGGGGGTCCTCCTGACTCAAGAAACCTTCTGTAAGGTTCGGGCTGGTAATCAGCCATCAGCACCATGGTGCGCTGGAGTGCCATGCCATCCGCAAATCTGTGAAGCGCCATGTAGGCAGCTTTCTGGGCCAAATCCTCCACCTCAGCCAAATCTTCAGCTTTAGCAGTCGGACGCTTTGGAAATTTCTCCCAATGGGCTTGTCCATTCGGGAGCGTTCCTCTGTGCTGAATTTTGTGCGCCCATTCGTGCGCAAGCACGATGAGTTCCACGTCGCGTGGACGCACCTTGAACTCCCTGGCCGTCTGGACGCATCGCACCACAAACAACGTCACCTCGCTGGTGTCCGGGTCATATGTTCCCAGCACTTCCATACCCCTTTCCACCAGTTCCTTCAGAACGTCCTGGGAAGGGCTGTCGTCACTCAGGTAGCGGTCTGGCACCGCAAGCTCCAGGCTGCATACTTCAGCGACCTTCTCAAAGAGAGCTTGTTCGTCGTCGGTCAGCCTTTTCACTTCATTCATGGTGTCCTTTCCGGCGCGGTCTGTGCGCCAACACTGGGATGCTCCGCAGAGGAGAGCTTCAAACAGATTTGCCCGCAAGACCTTCTCAGGCGGCAAATCTCACTCAACAACGCGTGGGCAGACGACACTTCAGCCTTCCAGCCTCCATTGCGAGCCAGACCACTGAGCGCCTGACTGGCTGCCTTCACGGGCAGAACTCGTCTCCCCGCCTTCATGTGCATGAGCGCGGCGAACAAATGGACCTGCACCGCGTTGGCGAGGACGTTGGGGTTGAGGCCGTGCTGTGCGGCGAGCGAAACGACCAACGGCGCACGCAGCAGCGTCGTGGCGAGGCCGGGGACATTCAGATGCCCGCTGCCCAAGACCTGGGGAGACGGTCGCTCCACGTAGGAAACAGTAGTGTTCAGCCAATCCGGACAGGTCAGCCCGTGAAGCGCGGCCAGGTCTGCGCTGAACGGTTCCCTCGTCCCGCAGCTTTCGTGCATGAGCACGGGCGTGATGGCAGAGAACACCTCAAAGGCCAACGGGTGGAAGCAGGCCAGGGGATTCATCAGCACGAACGCCGACGCATGGCACAGGTCTTCGCGGAGTTGGTCGTCGAATTTTTCGTGGACGATTCGAATCAGTCGCGCCGCGATTTCGCGCTCCCTCGCAACCGACCAGGCCTGACGCTCGGAATTGTCATCGTTGATTATCGGGTGCCGCGTCGCCGCCAGCACGCCCAGCACGCAGGGCCAGTGGAGAGACGGCTCCAACACCCCGGTGAGGGTCTGCTCGGTCATCAAAAGGTGTTCGTCCGGGTCGAAAAGGCCGACGAACGTCTCGGCATAGACTTGGGGAGCGCCGCTGCAGCGCTCGTGCAGGAACCGCAGATGGGCGGAGTGCGAGGAGTTCATCGCTTGTCCCCCTTCCACAAGAGAACGGCCATGCACACGGCCATCAGCGTGAGGGGCCACAACGCAAGCGCGACGAGCAGGATGAACAGGCCGAGGTTGAGTCCGAGGTAGAGGAGTGGCAGCAGGGCCAGACATTTCCACCAAGGCAGGGGGCGCTTTGGCACGTCCTCGTCAGTTTGATTTGGGGGTGGCGGAGCCGGTTGATGGCTCAAACAGTTCGTGTTTGGGGTGGCAGATTCAGTGTTTGTCTTCACACCTTATAAGTTGGACAAAAAGGTGTGAAAATTATCTTGGCGCTTCGCCCTCATGCACCCGGCTTGGATACGGCATCGAACCCGCTCGTTTTTGGGTGCTCGGCTTGTTCACATTCCCCTGTGCCGGTTGTCCACAGACCTGCGCGAACCCCTGTGTTTTCGCGGGTTTTCTGCGCGAATAACCCGCTGATAACTTTTTTTCAAAAACTGCTTGTCACCACAATACCTAGTGCTAGCCTCACCCCCGCTCCCCAACCGATGGGGTGTCCCGCGAGGCAGCCACAAGCGGGAAACTCCAGCAGCGAGGGGAGCCTTGGCGTCAGATTCGGTCCGGCTGTATGGTGCGGCCATGAGCGGAAACGACGCCTCAGTGCCCGACAACTTTAGCCAACCGAAACCCATGATTGACGCTCCTGAGCCTATGCTCGCCCCCGCCCCCGCCGCCCGCCGCTCCAAGACCGCCATGTCCGCCCCGCGCGCTGTCAAACCCGCCGCCAAGTCCGGCAAGAAATCCCTCCACCTTGAGCGCGTTTTCTCCGACGCCAAGGTCAAGCCCTTCGACCAGATCGAATGGGACAAGCGCACCGCCGAAATCACCGACGACTCGGGCAAGACGATTTTCAAGCAGGAGGGCGTCGAGGTGCCCAAGAGCTGGTCGCTCCTCGCCACGAAGGTCGTTTGCTCGAAGTATTTCTACGGCGACCCGACGAAGGCCGAGCGCGAGAAGTCGGTGAAGCAGCTCATCCACCGCGTCACCCGCACGCTCGCGGACTGGGGCATCAAGGACGGCTACTTCAGCAAGGCGGACGGCGAGGTTTTCTACGACGAGCTGACTTGGCTCTGCGTGAACCAATACGGCGCGTTCAACTCCCCGGTCTGGTTCAACGTCGGCCTCTATCATCAATACGGCGTCGGCAAGACCTCCGGCAAAGGCAACTGGTTCGTGAACCGCAAGACCAGCGTCGCCGAGCGCGCCCACACCCAATACGAATACCCGCAGGGCAGCGCGTGCTTCATCCAGACCGTCGAGGACAACATGGAGTCCATCATGCACCTCGCCTACTCGGAGGCGATGCTCTTCAAGCTCGGCTCCGGCACCGGCACGGACCTGACGCCGATTCGCAGCTCGAAGGAAAAGCTCTCCGGCGGCGGCAAGCCCAGCGGCCCGCTCTCCTTCCTCCGCGTCTATGACCAGGTCGCCAACGTCGTGAAGTCCGGCGGCAAGACCCGCCGCGCCGCGAAGATGAACACGCTGCGCGACTCGCACGGCGACATCGAGGAGTTCATTGACTGCAAGCAGAAGGAGGAGAAGAAGGCCTGGGCGCTCATCGAACAGGGCTACGACGGCTCCTTCAACGGCGACGCTTACGGCTCCGTGATGTATCAGAACGAAAACCTTTCCGTGCGCGTCTCGGATGAGTTCATGTCCGCCGCGCTGGAGGGCAAGGAGTGGTGGACCAAATCCACCACCACCGGCGAGCGCCTCCAAAAGAAGGACGCCAACACGCTGCTCAACAAGATCGCCGAGGGCACGCACATCTGCGGCGACCCCGGCCTGCAATACGACGGCGCGATCCAGAAGTGGCACACCTGCAAGGGCACCGAGCCGATTCACTCCACGAATCCCTGCTCCGAATACGTGTTCCTCAACAACACCGCCTGCAACCTCGCCTCGCTGAACCTGATGAAGTTCAAGCGCGAGGACGGCAAGTTCGACGTCGAACGCTATAAGGCCGCCGTGCGCATCTACATCACCGCGCAGGAAATCCTCGTGGACAACGCGAGCTACCCGACGAAGGAAATCGCCGAGAACTCGCACATCTTCCGCACGCTGGGCCTCGGCTTCGCGAACCTCGGCTCGCTCTGCATGAGCTACGGCCTGCCGTATGACTCACACGAGGGCCGCGCCCTCGCCGGCGCGCTCACCGCCATCATGACCGGCCACGCCTACGAGCAGAGCGCGGAACTCGCCGCGCAGGTCGGTGCGTTCAAGGGCTACCGCGACGCGCGCTGCGCCGGCGTCGCCAAGCCGCTCAAGAAGGACAACGTGGACTCGATGCTCGGCGTCATTCACCTGCACCGCAACGCCGTCGAGGAAATCCAGCCCAGCGAGGAGTTCAACTACCTCAAGGATGAGGCCCGCCGCGTCTGGGACGGCGCGCTCGCCAAGGGCAAGAAGCACGGCTACCGCAACGCGCAGGTTACCGTGCTCGCGCCCACCGGCACCATCGCCTTCCTCATGGACTGCGACACCACGGGCATCGAGCCGGACATCGCGCTCGTGAAATACAAGCTCCTCGCCGGCGGCGGCATGTTGAAGATCGTCAACCGCGGCGTGCCCGACGCGCTGCGCCGCCTCGGCTACAACGAGTCGGAGATCGAGTCCATCGTCGCGCATATCGAGAAGCACGACACCATCGAGGACGTCGAGGAGAACGGCGCGACCATCAAGAGCGGCATCAAGCCCGAGCACATCGAGGTCTTCGACTGCGCCTTCAAGGCCTACAAGGGCAAGCGCAGCATCCACTACATGGCGCACCTCAGCATGATGGCCGCCGCGCAGCCGTTCATCTCCGGGGCCATCAGCAAGACCGTCAACCTTCCCAGCGACGCCACTGTCGCCGACGTGCGCGACGCCTACGTGCAGGCCTGGCGCATGGGCCTCAAGTGCGTCGCCATCTACCGCGACGGCTCCAAGCGCAGCCAGCCGCTCAACACCAAGAAGACCAACGAGGGCGGCGACAAGTCCGCGAACGCCGCTGCCGCCACCGCCGAGCAGACCGCCGTCTTCGAGACGCGCATCAAGGAACTGGAGACGGAAATTTCCCGCCTGCACGAGCAGGTCGGCAAGCCGCTCCGCCGCAAGCTCCCGGACACCCGCGCCTCCTACACGCACAAGTTCGACGTGGCCGGCCACGAGGGCTACCTCACCGTCGGCGTCTTCCCCGATGGCACGCCCGGCGAGCTGTTCATCACCATGTCGAAGGAAGGCTCGACCATCGGCGGCCTCATGGACAGCGTGGCCGCGCTCACCAGCATGTCGCTGCAATACGGCGTGCCGCTGGAGGCGCTCGTCCGCAAGTTCGCCCACCAGCGCTTCGAGCCGAGCGGCTTCACCAAGAACCCGGAGATCGGCCGGGCCAGCAGCATCATTGACTACGTGTTTCGCTGGCTCGCCTTCCAGTTCATCCCCGGCTACCGCGAGGCCAACGCGAAGGACGGCCAGCCGAATCTGCCGTTGCCGGGCCTCTCCGAGATCGAGCGCCAGAGCGTGAACCGCTCCGTCCCCGAGCTGCCGCTCTCCGAGGACACCGACATCCTCGTGAAGAGCGAGGTGCTGAAGCAATCCACCAGCACCACCCGCACCGAATACAAGGTCGAGAGCCTCAGCGACGCGCTGAAACACTTCATGCACGACGCGCCCGCCTGCCCCAAGTGCGGCCACATCGCCGTGCGCAACGGCGCGTGCTTCAAATGTCTCAACTGCGGTGAAAGTTTGGGCTGCTCCTGAGCTGTGAGCCAACCGGGGTCAACTGGCCGGGGAGCAATCCCCGGCCTTTTCCTTTTCCCCGGTCACAGGCGCGGTTGCCACGGACACGGTGCGCCGGCTTTCGGTTTCCAAACGGGCCGTCAGCTCGAGGTCGAGCGTCCGCGCCGCCGCGCGGGCGAGGGAGAGGCCCAGCCCGCTGTGCGCGCCATCCGTCCGCGCGGCGTCCTTGCGCCAAAACCGCCGGAAGAACTTCTCCACGTCCGCCGCCGTCAGGCCCGTGACCGCGTTCTGCACGCGCAGATGAAGCCGGCCGCCGGGCGTGTCCGCCGTCACGCGGATGACGCCCCGCTCGGGCGCGTAATCCACCGCGTTGGCCAGCAGGTTGGCGAGAACTACCCCCAGCAGCGCGCGGTCGGTTTCGACCATGGCGGCGTCCGGCACGGCGCAGTCCAGCGCCAGCGCGCGGGCGCGGGCCTTGGCGGCCAGCGGCATCCAGCGCTCCTCGACCAGCCCGCGCAGGCGGACCGGCTCGCGCCGCACCGGCTGCCGGCCGGACTCGCACCGGGCGATGGCCAGCAGGCTGTTGACGATGGCCTCCATCTGGCACGCGGCGTCCCGCACGTCCTGCCACGCGGCCGGGCGCGCGGCCTCGCCCTCCGGCCAGCGCAGGGCCACCTCCGCCAGCGAGCGCAGCTCGGCCAGGGGCGTGCGCAGCTCGTGCGCGACGTCCGCGCTGAAGCGCCGCTCGTGCTCGAAGGCTTCCGCCAGCCGCGCGAGCGACTCGTTCAGCCGCGCGCCGATGGGCCGCAGCTCCGCTGGCAGTTGCGCCACCGCGAAAGGCCGGTCCAGGGTGCTGACTTCGATGCGCGCGGCCTGCGCGGCCATGTCGTCCAGCGGGCGCAGGCCGCGGCGCAAGGTCGCGTTGACCAGCAGCACGGTGCCCAGCAGCACGCCGCCACCGGCCAGCAGCAGCCCCAGCCGGAGCGTGCCCAGCGCCCGCGCCACTTCGCCCGCGTCCACAACCACGATGAGTTCGACCTGCTGCTGCGGCTGTGCCTCGCCAGGCGGGGCCTTGCCCACCGCACGCGGCGTGAAGCGCAGGCCCGCCGCGCGGCCCGGCCGGCCGCCGGGCAGCGGCGTGTCCCAGAAGACCGGCCGTTCCCCGAGCGGCCCGGGGCGGGCCAGCCCGGCGGGGCCGAGCGACTCAGAGCGGTCCAGCTCCGTGCCGTCCGCGCGCCAGCACTGGAACACCGTGTCCGGTTCGAGGACGGTGAAGCCGGGCGTGGCGCGCTCGCGGAATTCGAGGTCAATGCGCCCGTAGTTTTTTCCCTGGTGCTGCTTGGTGGCGGAGAGGAGCGCGGCGGCCTTCAGGTGCAGCGCGCCGTCCAGTTCGCGCAGGAGCGCCGCGCGCACGAAGCCGTAGAGCGCCGTGCCGCCTCCGGCCAGCAGCAGGCCGAAGCCCGCGAGCAGTCCGGTGGTGAGCTGGCGGCGGATCGAGTTCATGCCGCCTCCGGCTCCAGCACATAGCCCAGGCCGCGCCGGGTGTGGATGAGCGGCGGCGCGCCGGGCGCGGCCAGTTTCCGGCGCAGCACGCAGACGGCGGAGTCCACCACGTTGCTCATCAAGTCGGCCTGGTCGTCGTAAAGGTGCGCCTCGATCTCCTGCCGCGAGACGACCGTGCCGCGCCGGAGCGCGAGGTATTCGAGCAGCGCGAACTCGCGCGCGGTCAGCTCGACGGGCTGGCCCGCGCGCCGGACGCGCCGCGCGGCGGGGTCGAGTTCCAAATCGCCGATGAGGAGCCTGGGCCGCTTCTGGCGGTAGGAGCGCCGGCAGAGCGCCTGCACGCGGGCCAGCAGCTCCTCCAGCGCGAAGGGCTTCACCAAGTAGTCGTCCGCGCCCTCGCGCAGGCCGCGCACCCGGTCCTCGACCGTGTCCCGCGCGGTGAGCAGGAGGATTTGCGTGTCGCGACCGCGCGCGCGGAGCCGCCCGAGCACGGCCAGGCCGTCCAGTCCGGGCAGCATCAGGTCCAGCACCACCACGTCGTAGTCGTTGGCCTCGGCCAGCCAGAGGCCCTCGCAGCCGTCGCCGGTGGCGTCCACCGCGTAGCCGCTGCGCTTGAACGCGGTGGCCAGCGAACGGCGGAGCCGTTCGGAATCTTCAACCAGGAGCAGACGCATGGGACGCGGGCATTGTCACCTTGGGCCGGCCCGGCGCAAGCGGGAGAATCACTTTTTCCCCTTGGCTGCCGGCTGGCCCGCCGGCTTCGGGAGTTTCTGGCCGGTGAGCGCCTCCACGATGCGCTCGCGCGTCTTGGCGGCCTCGCCCGCGAGCTTCGGGTCGGTGAGCGAGGGCGCGACGCGGTCGAGGTGGGCGAGGCGGTTCTGGAGCACCTGCCGATCCGCCTCAGTGGGCGCGTCCTTGTTTTCCAGGCCCTCGCCGCGCAGGTGCTTGATGCTGTTCTCGCGGAGCTTGGCGGACAACTCGCCGCTGGCCACGACTTCGAGAAAGAGCTGGTCCGCCCGCGCGTCGCTGCCCACGAACATCAGCGCCAGTTCCAGCAGCGGCTCCTTCTGCTTCAGATCCGTCACGCGCGGGTCCGCGAGCGCGGTGTAGATGGACGGCAGCGCCTCGCGGGTGAGGGTGTCCTTGAACAGGCGGAAGGCGTCGGGATTCACCTGGCCGTCGGCGGCGACGAGCTGGGTCTGGACCTGCGCGGCCAGCGCGGGGTCGCGGAACAGCGCCAACACTCCCAGCAGCGCCTCACGGTCGGCGGGGTCGTGCCGGCCCGTCGCGTCGCGCACCAGCGGGGCGGCCAGGAGCTCGTGCGTGGCGGCCAGCGCCACCTCGCGGCCCCGGCCCGGCGCGAGGCCCTCGAGCGTCCGGGCCAGCGCGAGCAACTCGACGCCCCGGCCGGTGACGCGCAGCGTGTCCAGCAGGAGGCTCTCGGCGGCCGGCCCGCCGACGCGCGCGGCGACCTCGAACAGGGCCAGGCGCAGCGAGGCCGGCAGCAGCACGTCGTTGCGCGGCGGCCCCTTGCCGGACGGCGGGCCTTTCGGGGCCTTCGGCTCGGGCACGCCCTTGTCCTTCTTCTTCGGGTCGGCCGGAACCGCCAGGGCGGCGGCCTGCGGGACGAAGTCGCGGTCGGTGTTTTCCGCAAGGAAGGCGCGGATGGCCGGCAGCGCGGCGGGGCCGGCGTCCACGAGCTGTTCGAGGCTGTGAATCACGCGGCGCGTGGCGGCGGCCTGGCCCGGCCCGGTGGGAATGCGCGCCTGCTTGAGGGCCGCGATGATGGCGGCGGGTGAAAGCTGATTCGTGAGCACCGTGACCACGCGCTCGCGCTCGCGCGTGATGACGACCGGTTCGGTCAGGGCGGCGGCCAGACGCCTGCGGGTGGCGGTCATCTGGGCGCGCTCGGCCTCCCACGCGGCGCGTTCGACGGCGAGGAGCGCGTCGCGCTGGCGCGCGGCGCGCGACGCGCCCAACTGCCAGGCCGCGCCGACGAGGAGCGCGACGAAAAGAAGGGAGAGCAGTTTCATGGGCAGGTTTCCGCGCACGGGCGGAGGTCAATTTTCGAGCCAGCGTGCCACGGCGGACATTATCCGAAGATTACGCCGGACGGTTTCGTGAAGAAGCCGGTGGATAATCTTCCGGTAATGCGCCCCATGCGAACCTGCGCGCATGAACGCCACACCCCCCGCCGCGACCGCCGCCACCTTCACCGCCAAGCCCCGCCCGCGCAACTGGCTGCTCCTGCGCGTGCGCGAACTGCACATCTGGCTGGGCCTCGTGGCGGCGGCGTGGCTGGTCGTCGTCGGTGCCACCGGCATCCTGCTCAACCACAAGGGCCTGTTCCTCCGGTCGCGCGGCGAGGAAAAGCCGGTCAAGCCGGACAAACCCGAAAAGCCCGCCCGGCCCGACGCGCCGAAAGGCCCGAAGGAAAAACCCGGCGGCGGCAAAGGCCGGCCCGGCGCGGTTCCGCCGGCGACGGCGGCCATCACGCTGGAACAGGCGCTCGCGCGGGCGCGCGAACAGTGGAGCGACGAGCCGGTGCAGAAGATCGAGCTGAAGAAGGAGCAGGGCGTCATGCTTTACCGGCTCCGCAACGCGCGGGGGGAGGAACTGATCCTCGATGCGGCGGGGCAGACGACTGAATCCGGCGCTCCGGCGGTGAAGGGCGGCCCCGGTGGCTCCAAGGGGCCTGGCGGGAAGCCCGGCGGGCAGCGCGACCTCGGCAAGCTGCTGCTAGATGTCCACACCGGGCGCATCTTCGGCGAGGCGGGCCGCGTGGCGGTCTCGCTCCTCAGCGGCGTGATGCTCTTTCTCACCGCGTCCGGCGTCTGGATTTGGCTCTGGCCCAAGCTGCGCCGCAAGCCCGCGCCGCCCAAGCCCGCCGCCGTGTGACCGGCAGACCCCGCGGCCGTGCCGCCAGCCAGTCCGGATCCCCGCCGGGCGGCGCGTGCTTCAAGTGCCTCAACTGCGGTGAAAGCCTGGGCTGCTCCTGAGCTGTGAGCCAACCGGGATCAACTGGCCGGGGAGCAATCCCCGGCCTTTTTGTCTTCCGCCCACGAACCGGAGCGCCGGTCTCCGCCCCGTAGGAGACGACGTGAGGAGTCTCTAACTTGATCTGGTGTTCAGGGTTGATTGGAGACACGTCACCTTGTCTCTACGGAGAGAGCTGGTAGGGCGCGGTGTCCTCACCGCGCCGCCGAGGTCTGGTGGCATGTGGGTGTGCTCATGCCCCTTCGGGACACTTGCCAATATCTGAAAACATTGCTCATCTGGTGCGGGGCATGAGTTCTCACGTCCACCATATTGGGCTTGTCGCAGTCATCCTGTTGTCGGGAGGAGGTCTGGCACACGGAGCTTCATCGGCAACCGCTAATGTCACATGTTGGGGAGAAGCGCTGGCCTTTCCACTGACGGGCTTGAATGCCAAGTTCCGTTCTATCACCACAGGGGGCAGTCACAACCTAAGCCTAAAGGGCGATGGGACAGTTGTTGCTTGGGGACTGAATGTTGATGCTCAGGCATCGGTTCCCGCTGGACTTACTGGAGTTATCTCTGTGGCCGCCGGAAAATACCACAGCCTTGCCGCGCGCGAAGATGGCACCGTGGTGGCATGGGGCACGGGCGGATCGTTCAATGCTGGACAAGCCCAAGTGCCGGTGGGTTTGCCGCGCGTTTCAAGGGTAGTCGCTGGGGCAGAACACAGTCTGGCTCTCACGTCCGACCACCGAGTCATGGCGTGGGGGCTCAATGCCTCGGGTCAGGCTACCGTGCCAGCGGACTTGCTTGAGGTATCCGCCCTGGCAGCGGGTCATTCTCACTCGGTGGCACTCCTTCCTGGAGGCAGCGTAAGGGTCTGGGGCGATAACAGTGCCGGCCAAACGAATGTTCCATCCGGACTGGATTTTGTGGCGGCCATTGCTGCGGCAGGCGGCCACACGGTCGCGTTGAAATTTGACCGGACAGTGGTGGCGTGGGGTTGGAATGCACTCGGCCAGACAAATGTCCCGATGAGTTTGACCAATGTTGTGGCAGTGGCAGCCGGCTATGGACACAATCTTGCGCAACTGCGTGACGGCACGGTGGTGGCGTGGGGAGACAACAGCAGTGGCCAAGCCTCAGTGCCACCCGGACTAAGCAACGTCGTGAGCATCGCGGCGGGTGAGCACCATTCCCTTGCATTATTGGCTGATGGTAGCGTCATCGGATGGGGCGACAACTCTGCGTTTCAAGTGACGGACCCGGCTGGGCTGGGGGGCTTGACGCAAGTAGTGGCAGGCTCGGCGCATATCGTTGGTCTGAAAGCAGATGGAACGGTTATTGGATGGGGCGAGAGTGCGGCTGGGCAATTACCACCTCCGCCTGGGCTTGCCAACGTGAGAGCAGTGTCGGCGGGCATCGTGCATACTTTGGCGCTGCGCGAGGATGGAACGGTCGTTGCCTGGGGCCAAAATGTGCTTGGTCAAAGTAACGTGCCCGCCGGGTTAAGCGAGATCGCCGCGATTGCTGCCGGGGGATTTCATAACGTGGCGCTGAAAAGCAATGGCACTGTCGTATGCTGGGGCTACGACATTTATGGTCAAACCACTCCGCCTGCTGATTTGTCCGGAGTGATTGCTGTAGCGGCGGGCTATTACCATTCGATGGCCTTGAAGGGGGACGGAACGGTTGTCGTGTGGGGAGACCATTTGAGCGGCCAGAAGAATGTGCCCGGTTGGCTGGACGGGGTGGTCAAGATTTCAGCAGGCGGAAACCAATGTCAGGCGTTACGAGTTGATGGCTCTGCTGTCTTTTGGGGGGCCACTTACTCAGCGGTGGGCTTGAGCAACGGGATTGTTCCGATCACTGCGCTTGCAGCAGGGTCCGCCCACGCACTCGCACTTCGGAACAACGGAACCGTCGCTGCATGGGGATCCAACTTGGCGCAGCAAACCGTGGTTCCATCGGGATTGCGGGGAGTGACCGCAGTTGCCGGAGGAGGAAGGCGCAGCGTCGCATTATTCGGCTCCACGCTAATGGAACCGGTCGTGGTGAACCAACCCGCATCACTCACTGCCATCGCCGGACGACCCAAGACTTTGCATGTGGGAGCGGCTCATGCCACTGCTTACCGCTGGCTGTTCAATGGAACAGAGTTGTCAGGTGCCACCAATGCGACGCTCACCGTCAGCAATCTTACACGAGCCGCTGCGGGAACCTACTCCGTCATGGTCAGCAACGGAATCGCCGGGGTGCAATCTTCCAATGCAACTGTGCGCGTGTTGGTTCCTCAAAAGTTTGCGGAAGAACCAAAACGATTGCCCGATGGCAGCACCCGCCTAATGTTTGGGGACGCGGACGGCTTTTCACTGACAGATTCCAACCTGCCTAACTTTGTTGTCGAAGCGACGACCAACCTGCTTTCCACCAATTGGCTGGCCTACACGAATGGCTTCACAATCACAAATGGAATGGTGCGGTTCGATGATCCTGAAAGCACAGGCCAAGTCCGAAGGTTCTACCGGGTGATTGAACGGTAGTTGTCACTCTTGCTCCTCTAGCCGGCAGGGCTGAAACCTACCCAATCTTCGGCAGCTCAAACCCCGCTTGTTTCAGTCTTTGCCCTGAAACTGAATTAGTCCGACCACTTGATTGGAAGTTGAGCGGTGAAAGTTGGACGTTGCCCCCGCCTTTCCCTACGCTCCGCCCATGCATCACCCGCAACACAACGGCTTCGTCCGCGAGGATCCCTGGCGCATCTTCCGCATCATGGCGGAGTTCGTGGACTCCTTCGAGACGCTCTCGCACCTCGGCCCCGCCGTGACCGTCTTCGGCTCCGCGCGCACGAAGCCGGCGGACCCTTACTACAAGGCCGCCGTGGAAATCTCGCGCGGCCTGGCGAAACACCATCTCGCCGTCATCACCGGCGGCGGTCCCGGCATCATGGAGGCGGCGAACAAAGGCGCGGCGGAGGGGAAAGGCAAGTCCGTGGGCCTGAACATCGAGCTGCCGTTCGAGCAGAAGGGCAACCGCTACGCGAACGTGCCCATTGACTTCCACTACTTCTTCTCGCGCAAGGTCTGCTTCGTGAAATACAGCATGGGCTTCGTCTTCATGCCCGGCGGCTTCGGCACCCTGGACGAGTTCTTCGAGATCGTGACGCTCGTGCAGACCGAGCGCATCTCGCGCTTCCCGCTCATCTGCTTCGGCAAGGACTACTGGGGCGGCCTGCTCAAGTGGGCGAGGACCTCGCTCGACAAGGCCGGCTACATCAGCCCCGGCGACCTCGACCTCATCACCCTCACTGACAACCCGGACGAAGTGGTCAAGCTGGTGCTCGACTACAAGCGCCGCATCGGCCCGCCGGAGAGCGTCCCGCAGGCGTTCGCCTGACACTCTGTTTCGGGTTTGGAGTTTTGGGTTGTCGTTGGTTGGAACGCCGTCGAGAGCACGACCCAAAACCCCAAACTCCCAACCCGAAACGGTGCTTCAATGCACTCCCTTACCCGCCTGCCCAATGGCCTGACCATCGCCACCGCCGCGATGCCGCACATGGCGAGCGTCTGCCTCGGCGTCTGGGTGGGCGTTGGCTCGCGCTTCGAGACAACGGCGCAGGGCGGGGCGTCGCATTTCATCGAGCACCTGCTCTTCAAGGGCACGCGCCAGCGGACCGCACGGCAAATCTCGGAGGAGGTCGAGGGCCACGGCGGCTACCTCAACGCCTACACGAGCGAGGACCACACCTGCTTCTACGCCAAGGCCCGTGCCGACCGCCTCCCCGCGCTGCTGGACGTGCTCATGGACATGTTCCTCGACTCGCGCTTCGCCCCGGCGGACATCGCGAAGGAACGCGAAGTCATCAAGGAGGAGCGCGCCAGCTACCGCGACCAGCCGCAGCACCTCGTGCAGGAGCTGCTCAACGAAACGCTCTGGCCTGGCCATCCGCTGGGCCGCGCCATCGAAGGCACGCCGCGCTCGCTTGACGGCCTGAACCGCGCGCGGCTGCTGGACTTCTTCCGGGCGAACTACGTGGCGGCGAACACCTTCATCGTCGCGGCGGGGAACGTCGTGCATGCGGAGGTGGTGAAGGCCATCGAGCGCTACGCGAAGCGCTTCTCCGCCGGTGTGCGCCCGTCGTGCGAGCCGATTAGTGGGGCAGGCTTCCAGCCTGCCTCTGCGGGCGTCTCGCCCGCATCCCAAAAACCAAAATTCGCGGGCAGGATGCCCGCTGAGACAGGCGGGACGCCTGCCCCACTCTCCGCGCCGCGCGTCCGCCTCCACACGAAGGCCACCGAGCAGACCCAGCTCGCCCTCGGCATCCGCACCGTCTCCCGGCACGACGAGCGGCGCTTCGCCCTGCGCGTGCTCAACGCGCTGCTGGGCGAGTGCATGAGTTCGCGCCTGTTTCAGAGCCTCCGCGAGGACCGCGGCATCGCCTACGATGTCCACAGCTCCGTGAGCTTCTTCGCCGACTGCGGCGACCTGTCCATCTACGCCGGCGTGGACGAAGACAAGCTGGAGAAAGGATTGCGCCTCATCGCCGCCGAACTGCGCGGACTGGCGGCCAAGGCTCCCTCCCTGTCTGAAGTTCGCCGCGCGCGCGACTACGTCATCGGCCAGTTCGACCTCGCGCTCGAAAGCACCGAGCCGCACATGACCTGGCTGGGCGAACTGCTCGTCGGGCATGGCCGGCTCAAGCCGCCCGCGCTCACGCGGGATCAGCTAGCGGCCGTCACGCCCGCGCAAATCCGCGCCGTGGCCCGCGACTTTTTCCGGCCCGAGCGGCTCAGTCTCGCGCTCGTCAGCCCGCTGAAGAGCGCCGCGCATCTGGCCCCTTGGCTGAAAGTGGATTGACGCGAAGGCGCAAAGGCGCGAAGGCATTGCCGGTCGTAAATGAAGCCCCCGCTGCTCATCGAAGTGGAATCCAGTTCCTCGCCCGAGGCGCTGGCCGCCGCGCTCGCGGGCGAGCCGGGCGTGGTGCTGCTGCGCAGCGCGGGCTTTGACTCACCGCACGCGCGCTACTCGTTCGTCACCGCGCGGCCTTTCCTGACCTTCCGCTCCTTCGACACCCGCTGCGAACTCACCGCCGCTCCCCAACCCGAAACCCCCAACCCGAAACCCCCAACCCATTTCGGCAACCCCTGGCGCGTGCTGGACGAGCTGATGGCGCGCTACGAACTGCTCGACGAGGTGGACCTGCCGTTCCCGCTGGGCGGCTGCTTCGGCTACTGGGGCTATGATCTGAAGCACTTCGTCGAGCCGAAGCTCCCACGCCGCGCGGTGAACGATCTCGAACTGCCGGACTGCCATGTGGGCTTCTACGACAGCCTCGTCGTCTTCGACCATCGCCTCGGCAAGACGTGGATTGTCTCCACCGGCCTCGATGTGGACGGCTCGCGCAGCGAGGCGCGGGCGAAGGAGCGCGCGGACTGGTGGCGGGGGCGGCTGGCTGACGTAGTCGCAGGCTTCAGCCTGCGCGTGGAGACGCCGACGGATTCGCAACCTAAAGGTTGCGACTACGAGATTGCCTCGAACTTCACCCGCGACGAGTTCATCGCGCGCGTGGAGCAGGCGCAGCGTTACATCCGCGCGGGGGACATTTACCAGGTGAACCTCGCGCAACGGCTGAGCGCGCCGACGCGGTTCTCGGGCTGGGGGTTGTTCGAGCGGCTGCTGGACGTTTCGCCCGCGCCGTTCGCGGCTTACTTGGATTGCGGTGAATTCCAAGTCGCCTCATCGTCGCCGGAACTTTTCCTCCGCCTCAGCGGCCCGCACATCACCACGCGGCCCATCAAGGGCACGCGCCCGCGCTCCGCCGATCCGACGCGCGACGCGCAGCTCACCTACGAACTCCAGACCAGTCCCAAGGAAATGTCCGAGCTGGTGATGATCACCGACCTGCTCCGCAACGACCTCGGGCGCGTCTGCGAATACGGCTCCGTGCAGGTGCCGGAGCTGGTGCGGCTGGAGCGCTATCCGCAGGTGCAGCATTTGGTCAGCACCGTGGAGGGCCGGCTGCGCGCGGACGTTACGCACTTTGCCGCGTTCGCCTCGTGCTTTCCTGGCGGCAGCATCACGGGCGCTCCGAAGTTCCGGGCGATGGAGATCATTGACGAGCTGGAGCCGGTGACGCGCGGGCCATACTGCGGCTGTCACGGCTACCTCGGCTTCAACCGCGAGAGCCAGTTGAGCATCACCATCCGCACGGCGGTGCGACAGGCGGACCGCACGCACTTCCACGTCGGCGCGGGCATCGTGGCGGACTCGGTGCCGGCGGCGGAACACGACGAGACGCTGGCCAAGGCGCGGGGCTTCCTCGCGGCGTTGGAGTGCGCGAGTGGGCGGGACACTCCTGTCCCTCAGCCATTTGCGGAAAAGGACTGAACCAAACCAACAGGAGCCATGCCGCACCGGGGACAAGAGTGTCCCCATCACGGCGCGTCAGAGCGCGCCCAGTGCGATGGTGGCGAGCGCGTCGTCCTTCTCCTTGCACTTGGGGATGAAGTCCAGCGCGCGGAGGAAACGGGCCTTGTCCGGCCCGGAGGTTTTCGCGTCGAGGATGAGCTTGGCGATCAACGGCGCGGCGGCGGGGGTGCGGCTGCGCCAGATGATGTCGCGGCCCGCAGGCGTGTTCCAGTTCGCGCCGACGGCGGCCTGCCACGCGGCGAAGCACGCGGCCTCGTTGCGGTCGGCGGCCAGCCCGAGGGCCTCCAGATACCAACGGTCCTGGCCGTCGTGCGCCTGCGCGAGCCTGGCCCAGAGGGCGGGGGCGTCGCTGGCCTTGCTGTGGCGCAGGGCGATGGCGCACTCGCGGCGGACGGCCGGTGAGCGGTCGCCGACGAGCTGCACGGTCGCGGCGTGGGGATCGAGGTGGTAGCTGCGGGCGGCGCGCAAGGCGGTGATGCGGAGGTCCGCGTCCTGATCCTTCAACGCGGCGGCGAGATGCGCCTTGCCGTTGGGCAACTGGGCCAGCAGCCACAGCGCGCGGGCGCGGTGGCGGGCGTTGTCCGACTTGAAGAGCTTCACCAGCTCGGCCTCGGCCTTCGCGCCGTTGTTCTTCAAGGCGGTGTAGCCAAGGTAACGCGCGGTGAGGTTGGCGCTCTTGAGCGCGGTGACGGCCCCGGCGGGCGTGCTCCAGTCAAGCTTCGGGGCCGTGTATTTCTCCGTGCCGGGCACGGTGACGCGGAAGAGGCGGCCGCGGCTGAGGTCGCCCATCGCGTGGCCGCCGACGCCGGGGTCATACCAGTCGGCGACGATGAGCGAGCCGTCGGGCGCGACGCACACGTCGGCGGGGCGGAACCATTTGTCGCGCGTGCCGGTGAGCACGGGTGCGATGCTGGCGGTGTAGCCCGCGCCGGCGGATTTCACGGGATAGGCGCGAACGACGTTTGGCCCGGCGTCGCAGTGGATGACCTGGCCGCGGAAGGGCGCGGGGAGCAGGTCGCCTTCATAGACCGTGATGCCGGTGGGCGAACCCGCGCCGGTGACGAGCAGCGTCGGCACCACGCCGGGGTCGTCCATGTGCCAGTGGAAGCGGGGCTTGTCGTCCTCGGAGATTTTCGCCTTCTTGTTCGCGGCGTCCCAGCCCGCCTTCCAGCCCGCGCCGCTGAGTTCGTCCACGTAGCCGTAGTTGCCGAACTCCATGACGTAGTTGATGCGCACGGAGCGGTTGCCGTCGTCGTCGTTGTCGGACTGCCAGAGCGTGCCGAAGGAATCCACGGCGACCTCGTAATTGTTGCGGAAGTTGTGGCCGAGCACCTCGAACCCGCTGCCGTCCGGGTTGCAACGGAAAGCCATGCCCTGGCGGTAAGGCTGCCCCTTGTCGCTCACGACGTTGCCGGCGCGGTCGGTGATCGGGTTGCCGTCCTTGTCCGAGACGCCCTTGCCGGTGTTGCCATAGTTCCAGTAGAGCCGGCCGTCGGGACCGAAGACGAAGGCGTGGGTCGAGTGATCGTGCTGCGGGTTGCCGACCTTGGTGAAGAGCAGCTCCTTCTTGTCCGACTTCAGGTCGCCGTTCTCGTCGGTGAAGATGAAGACATTGGGCGCGCAGGAAACGATGACCTTCGTCGTCTTTCCGTCGAGGCCGGGGAGCACGCAGACGCCCAGCGCGGAATCAATGTCGCGGCCCTGATGGAAGACGGTCTGCTTGTCGGCCTTGCCATCACCATCGGTGTCCTCCAGCACGAGGATGCGGTCGCCCTCGGGGCGGGTGCCGTTGCGGCCGCGATAGTTCACGACTTCGCAGACCCAGACGCGGCCCTTGTGGTCCACCTCGAGGTTCGAGGGGCTGAGGAGCAGCGGCTCGGCGGCGAAAAGCTGGACCTTCAGGCCGCTGCCGGCATCGAGACCGGCGAGGGCGTTGGCCGGCTCGCGCTCAGGACCGGCAACGGCGGGCGGACGCGGGCCTTTGGCCGCGCCGTCCGCGGCGATTTGCGCGGGCGCGGCGGCGAAGACCTGGAATTGCACCGTGGAACCACCGCCCTGGTCGGTGCCGCCATTGTCGAGGCCGGCGCGGGCCTTGAAGCGGGTGAACTTGTGGCCGTCCGGCAGCGCGTAGCTGATCACGGAATTCGCGTGCGTGCCAATGCCGGTGCTGACGGACTTGCCGGCGACCTTGAGCGGATCGCCCTTCGCGTTTGCGCCAACACGCACCTGCCCCCACTGGGCATGCGCGGCAGTCCACTTGAGTTCGGTGAGCTTGGTTTCCTTGCCGCCCGCGTCCACCAGTCGCGGCTCGATCCAGTCCGCCCAGTCGGCGGTGTAGCCATCGCCCGCATCGGTGACGACGAGATGCAATTCCTTCCAGCCGGCGATGTCCACGTCCACGTCCACCGCGTGGCCGGCGGTCTGCCTGGTCACGACGGCGCTGGTGAAGGCGGCCTTCGGCGCGGGGCCTTTGGGAGCCGCCGCCTGCTTGGGGGCGGGGGCCTTGGGCGCGCCCTTCGGATCAAGGTTGGCGGCCAGGTCGGCCCCGGTGATTTTGGATTCGACGCCCTTCACCGGCACCTCGGCCTTGGCGAGCCAGAGGAAGGCGTTGAGCACGACCTTGCGCTGCTGGTCGTTGCCCCAGTTCGCGTGGAAGTGCCCGCCGGTGAAGCCGAAGCCGCGCCCGCCGTCCGCGCGCTCGACGGCCCACATCATGGTCTCATCGCGGCCCTTCGCGGCCTGGATGTGGGCGTAAGGCCCCTTCGGATACACGTAGGGGCCGTTGCGCACGGCGTCGCTGGGCTTGGCCACGAGGATGGGCGTCACGCCCTTCATCCCCTCGCGGAAGCTCATGTTGAAATACCACTCGTCCTTCGTCTTGAACGGCTGCACGCCGCGCGTGATCGGGTGCGTGGGGAACTTCTGGTAATCCGGCTCCCAGATCGGGTTGCAGGAAATGTCCTTCGCGTAGTGCCCGCCGATCCACTCGTTGAACTCCGCGCCCGCCTGCGTCGGCACCACCTCGACGCCGTAGTGCATCGCGCCGAAGCCCACGCCGCGCCTGATGAGCGCGCCAAGCACTTCCTTGTGGTTGCCCTGCACGGCGGGATGGCCGCCGCCGCCATCCGCGTAAATCACCACTGCGTCCGCATCGGCGAAAGTCTTCTCGTCGCGCACCCAGCCGTTGGTGTGGACCTCGATGGTGAAGCCCGGCACGCCCTTGAGGCACTTTTCCAACAGCAACGATCCGGCGCGGAACTCGTGCATCCCCGGCGGGTGGCTGGGCTTGCCGGCGATGAGCACGAGCTTGCGCGGCTTGTCGGCGGCGGTGACGAGGAGCGCGCTGGCAGCAAGCGCGACGGCGAGGAAGAACAGTTTTTTCATGAGCGACAAGGGCGGAGCTTACGGGAAGCCCGCTCCCTGAAAAGCCTCCATTTTGCCGGCCTACTGGTTCCGCAGCGCGTCGAGCAACTGCCCGCGCAGCGCGGAGACCGTCGCCAGCCACGTCCACACGAGGCCGCTCACCAGCACGCCACCGAGCGTGAGTGCGAGCGCGGCGACGGGCAATTCGCCCGCGCCCAGCACCGACGGCAGCACCGCCACGCCCGCCGCCACCACGCCGCTCAACAAACCCAGCAACAGCAGCGCCGCGTGTTCGCTGAGGACAAGCCAGCGCAGCGCCTTCGCGCGGAAACCCAGCGCGAGCAGCAGCGCCAGTTCGCCGCGCCGCTCCAGCACGTTGCGCAAGACCACCACGCCGAGACCCGCGCTGCCCAGCAGGAGGCCGAGGCCGCCGAGGATTTGGAACGTGCCGAGGTAGGTGTTCTGCACCGCGTTGAGCTGCGCCATGCGCCGCGTCGCGGGCGTGAGTTCGAGGCCGAAGTCGCGCAACGCCCGCGTGAGCGATGCGGACACGTCGGCGACGCGGTTGGTCGGCGCGTCCACGAGGAAGTAGCGGTAGCCGGCCTCGCTCGGATAAACGGCGGTGAACTGGTCCTCGGCGATGATGAGGTTGCCTTGCAGGATGGAGTTCGCCACCGCGCCCACGAGCCGCAGCCGCACCGGCCGCCCGCGCTCGTCCGGCTCGGGATACTCGATGATGTCGCCGACTTTCTTGCCCATCGCCCAGAGGATGGAGTTCATGTCGGCAATCGCCGGGATGGGGTCATCGGCGGAAGAAGAGGGGATAGCGTCTAGCGTCTGGGGAATAGGGGGGTGCTTCGCAGCGTTCGTGGAAGTCCGACGCGCCTCTTCTCCCTCGCCCCCAACGGGGGAGAGGGCCGGGGTGAGGGGGCCGGCGCGTCCGACCGCAGCAGGCTTCAACAACTGCCAACCCGCATCCTTCGCCAATCCCTTCGCCACGCCTGCGAACTCAAACGCCTTCCGCTCCGCCAGCAACTCCGGCTTCACCCCCAGCAGCCTCGGCTTCTGCGCGCGGTTCAAGTTCAGGCAGCTCGCGTCATCGCCATCGCGCACGCGGAAGGGCACGACGCTCACGCCTTCGAGCGACTTCTCCTCCAGCCCCAGCGCCTCGCGGCCCGCCTTGGTATTCAAGTCCTGCACCACCGGCAGCGTGCTCTCGCCCAGCAGCGCGAAGCCGCCGGTGCCGGAGCTGCGCTTCGTCGCGTTCGCGTTTTCGTCCAGCCGGAACACGCCAATGGACAGCACCAGGAAGCTCCCGCACGCGAGCATCGTGACCGTCGCGAGGCTGCGCGAGCGGCGACGCGTGGTGTTGCGGATGCCGAGGCTCGCGACCGTCAGCGCCGCCGCCGCCTCGCTCCGCTCCAGCCGCGTGAGCAAGGCCGCCGTGAACGCCAGAGCCGCGATGAGCAGCAGCGCCCCCGCGCCAAAGAACGCCCCCGCATTCGCCGTCTGCCCCGTGGCCAAAGCCCAGCCGAGGAGGGCGAGGGCGAAGACCAAACAAGCCGCGCCCACGAGCTTCATCCGCCCGTCTTGGACTGCGCCGGCAGAGCGCAGCGGCGACGGCGCTTTGGGTTCCGGCGGAGCCGAGGGCGTTGGTTCCGCTCCGCGGGATGCCAAAGCGGCATCGCGCTGCGCTTGCCGCCGCACTCCAAGACGCGCGCCGTGAGGGGGACACTCTTGTCCCCCACCAGCCGCGCCTTCCAGACCGTGCTGACCATTCGGCATCGGGGACAAGAGTGTCCCCGCCACCGCGCGTCCGCCCCCCTCCGCCGACTGCCCACTGATTACTGAAAACTGATTACTAATTACTTCCTCCCCGCCCGCCAGCAGCACCCTTGCCGGCTGCCGCACCTGCTTCCGCAGCGCCAGCCACAGGCTGAACACCGCCACCGCCACCGCGCCCACGAAGCCGCCCGCCAGCGTGGCCGGCTCCGCGTGGAAGCGCAGGTCGCTCGTGCCCACGGCGTCGCGCCAGACGGTCGAGAGGCCGTGCAGCATCGCGCGCGCATACCAGACCGCGCCGACCGCCCCGAGCGCCGCGCCCAGCACCGCGAGGCCCGCGCCCTCGCCGAGCAGGAGCCGCCGCACCTGTCGCGGCGTGAAGCCCAGCGCCAGCAGCGTGCCGACTTCCTTCGCCCGCTGCTCGACGCCGAACTGGAACAGCAGCGCCACCAGCACGCACGCCGCCACGATGAGGAAGAAGCTGAACCCGATGAACAGCCCGCCGAAGTCCTGCCCCTCGCGGCTCGCCTTGAGCGCCTGCTCGCGCACCGGCTGGAAGACCAAGCCGAAGTCGGCGGGCTTGAGCGCGGCGAGAAGGGCCTTCTCGATTTCCGATTTCCGATTTCCGATTTCCGATTGTTCCGCCGGGAAACGAATGGCCGTCGTATCGCCGAAGCGGTTGGCCCACATCTTCCGCCCGGCGCTCAGGCTCACGAAGGCTTTCGGCGTGCCGCGCCATTGCTTCCAATACGGGTCGTCCACGAGCCGGCGGTGCGTGAGCGGGAAGCCCGCGTCCCAGTCGCCCACGCGCTCGGCGCTCGCGATGCCGGGGAAGTCGGGCATCAACGTGCGGTCGGCCCACGGCATCTGCATCGGCACGATGGCGCGGACGCGGAAGCGGTTCGTGGCCTCGGTGAGCCGCGCGCCGGAGTCGGGCAGGAAGTAGGACAGCTCCAACTCGCCGCCGGGCGCGAGCCGCAACTGGTCCGCGAGCCACTGGTTCACGACGATTTCGTCGTCGCGCAAGTCGGCGGGCACGAGCGGCGCGCCGGCGGCGGTGACCATCGGGTAGGCCGTGGCGTTGGTGCCCGCGCGCAGGAGCGTGGCGAGGTAGGTGAGGACGGGCTGCGCGTTGGTGTCCACCGCCAGCGCGGCGCGGACGGCGGGCGGGTCGAGGAAGATGCGGTCGGTGCGGAGTTCGAGGGCGGGGGAGTTGGTGAGG
>Ga0172376_10001542_pt1 | contig 29300 bp, 25 predicted proteins | sample Lak35m_FD_121114 | JGI IMG/M metagenome (GOLD analysis project Ga0172376, IMG submission 121114) | Freshwater microbial communities from Kabuno Bay, South-Kivu, Congo - kab_092012_35m | ecosystem: Environmental > Aquatic > Freshwater > Lake | place: Democratic Republic of the Congo: South-Kivu...
ATTTTATATCATTCACTTAGTTTTACTTATTTTTTAGCCACCCGCCAACGGGTCAGTTGATAATTCTCTAAAGTGTAGACGCTTTTATAAGCCCAAAATGTGACCGAGTTTTCATTTTAAAATTCTCACCATTTGATACTGAAGCATTTTTCAAAAAACTAATGCATCTGCAAAAATGGAAATGTGGAGATCATTTTGAGCTGAAGATTCACCGCTAAAATAGTATGGATTGAGCCATCTAGATGATTGAATATGCAGCCGAGGAAATCATGTCCTTTACCCTTTCCTCTCTGGCATATTATGCAGGCTTAGGGTTTAATAAAATCTGCCCCCAAGTGCACATGGAGAAAAGATGCAAACGCTCGTATGCTATAAACAGCTACCGATCTGGACACAAAACACTATCCCGCCCGGCTTTTTACGCCAGCACAATACCAAAGCCGGCACTTGGGCCCAACTGAAGGTTTTAAAAGGTGAATTGCGTTTTGCCTTGCTCGATGAAGCAGGCACGCTGTTGTCTGAACATCTGTTTAGCCCGGAGCAGCAACCGCCCATGCTTGAGCCGCAGGTGTGGCACAAGATTGTTTCAGCCAGCGCCGATGTCGAATGTCAGCTCAGCTTCTACTGCACAGCCGATGACTACTTTGCCAAAAAATATAAACTGACCCCGACCCATTCAGAAATTCTAGCCGCGCAGCCATCTTTACAAGGCAACACGGCGCTGGATGTTGGCTGTGGCAATGGTCGTAATGCGCTGTTTTTAAGTCAACATGGTTTTCAGGTCGATGCCTGGGATGTCAATGCCCAAAGTCTGGAGCGCCTGAACGAGATTATTCAGCAGGAACAGATTCAGAGCATTCATACCGCACTGCGGGATTTAAATATTAATCCGCAAATTCAGGGCCAATACGATTTTGTGTATTGCACGGTGGTGATGATGTTTTTACAACCCGACACCATCCCGACTCTAATTCGGCAGATGCAGCAGGCCACCAAAGCTGGCGGCCTTAACCTGATTGTTTGCGCGATGGATAGTGAAGATTATCCGGTTCAACCGGACTTCCCTTTTAGCTTTAAAGCCGGTGAGTTAAAGGCTTATTATGAGGGCTGGACTTTGCTGAAATATAATGAAAATGTGGGTGAACTGCACCGTGTGGATGAACAGGGCAAGCGTATTCAACAGCGCTTTGCGACATTATTGGCACAGAAAACAGCGTAAATAATTTATCCTTACATATAAAAGCTGATCATCTGGATGATGGGTCGGCTTTAGAGAAAGAATAAAAAACAGTGATAGTCAGCAAGTTTAACAACTTGCTGATGATACAATAATTATTGGATAAAGCGACTAAGAAAACGTTACAGCAGATATTCCCAGATCACATAGCCTAGACCAAAACCAATCAATGAGTACAGCGTAATAATAAAGAAGACAAAACTCGCGCTATTTTTCTTTTTTAAAAAACTCATTGTGATCTCATCGGTAAAATCTGTTATCACATCTTACCCTAATTTAAGGATTTTTAAAGAGTTATCCGTAGTCGGGTGATTCGTGATGCAGGTCTACTCCTCTTAGTCATACTCTTGATCAAGATGAAGTAGGACTTATATTGAATTATTGGTTTTAAGGGAATTGATAAAAGAAATCTCATCTAATTTTTTTATTTTAAACAAGAAAGAAATATCCCTCATACAAAGTTAAAGCTGATGGACCGCTTTAAACTGGTATTTGTTTCTTTGTAAAAGTAAGGAAAAATAAATAACAGATAAACAGAGAGATAAACCTATCATCACCAATCCTATTATTTTAGAGCTTAAAAAATAAACTGAAATTGCAATGATCAGACATGGTGTTATTGCCAGGAGTGCCCGTATTTTTAAGTGCCTTGAAAATACGCGAACATCTATATTATTTTTGGGGATAGTTTCATTTTTCCATAATTCGACATACTTAGGCTCATTGCTGAATTTTAATTTTCGATATTCATTATAAGCGGACTGCGGTCCAGCATTTTTCATAAAAAAATCTGAATAGGATGCAAAAATATAATTTTCGATTTGCTCTAAACTGGGTGATGTTGAACTCACCTGAAAGTTTTTTTCTAAGCCCTGAAATACAATCTGAAAATTGCCTGCATATTCTTCGCGAATAAAATGAATCGACTGCATGGATTCTGGATAAAAATAACTAGGGTGCAGCAGATAATTCTTATGGCGTTGCCACAGTGGATATTTATGGAAATGATGCGTCAGAATTGGAAGTTCCTCTGGGTTGTGAGCATAAGCACGTATTTGTAGTAGTACTACACCATCAGGTGTAAGACACACGTCAACTAATTGATCTATGAACAGTTCAGGTTTGACGTCCAGAGGCTGTGACATCAAGAAATCAGGATAAGCCATATTAAATTTCTTGTACTGGAGTTGATTTTCTAAATCATAAAATTCAAGCTCGATTTCAAGTTGTTTTAAATTTGCAGAAATGGCGCGTGCAGATGTGTTTGATTATATCGAGATGTTTTACAAGCGAATCAGGCGTCATTCGCATCTAGACGGAATGAGTCCAGAAGGCTTCAAAATGAGGCCGTCTCGTGTCTAGGATACTGGGAGCAGTCCACCTTAAATAAAAGATTTACCAAGAGATGTGTATATAGCTTAAAATGTGATTCAGAAATTTCTTTGAATTGATGTATTTTCATTTGTAGATTATGCATTGATATCAAGAAAATAACCTACGAATCCTCAGCGAAAGAATGTTTATTTTTTGACTAGTGAAAGATATCTAAGATTAAGGTGATTCATTATTATTTATATAAGAACAAATACTTACGTATAAGTATGTAAGATTTAATCAAAAAATTAACAATATTTATCTTTATTAATAAAAACTTTCTATACAAAAAGTATTATTAACTTAAACTTTGAAAAAAAATATATATATTTCTTATACATTATTCATGTAATCGTTTCATTAATATTTTAAATTATTATTTTAAATAATTATTTTAATGGAAAAAAATTGGTTAGTAAGGACAAATCAAACCATTACCTTTTTGCCCATGGTCATAGTTATATTTATAGGACTAATTGGCTATGAATGGGTGCGTACAGAACTGGTGGGCAGCTGGATTCTTCTAATTGGCTTTATTCTGCTAGGCCGCTTTTTAAATGTAGTTCAGTCCGTTGTACTAAGTATTATCATTTTTATCATTCTTTTTATTTATATTTTATTTAATGTCCAAGCTGACAGCATAGATATCAATACTCGCTTGTTGCAGCTTTTTATTCTACCTGTCGCACCACTTCTACTCAGTATTTATTATGAAATGATGTCGACCAATAGGAAAACAGACAATTTACTGGATACTTATCGTAAAAATCTGACCCATAAAACATTACCTATTACTACTTATTCCTATACCCAAACTCAGGTTCAGAATATGCTAAATCTGAATCTGATTCCTCAATATGATGAAATTTATATAGAAATTACCAACCACAACTTATTAAGAGATATGTTGCAGGTGGATGAACTAAAACTGTTGCAACAAAAAATTATCCATGTGCTGGAAAGTAAGTTTGAAGTTCCTCATTTTTCCTTTACTGATAGCCGACTCTCGGTCTTGCGCGTAATTATGATTGCCGATCGAGAATCTACTATTTCCCAACAATTGATTGAAAAAATCAGACAGATTGAACTGATTAAAACAGAGATTACTCATCTACCCCATCATCAGGGCCGACCCTCCTTGGAGGAACGCCTATGAGTCATTTTTTGCATGTCTGCGGTCTGATCGTTTCAGTCAATACGCTGCCTGACCCGGTACTGAGTTCTTATTATCAACAATATTATCAATGTAAGCTTAAAACAGCCGATCCGGCTCAGCAGCAAGATTCCTCAGATATTAAGCAAATTCCAGCCTATTTCCCAGCTCCCAGGAAGTTATGGCCGGTATTTAGCTTTGATCAACTACAGTATGAAACTTATCAAAACATGAAAAATCAGGGTATTAAACCGGGTTTAATCATTCCTGAAAATTTCATGAAACCGTCAATCTACTTTCAGATCAAACAGGAGGTTTCGGACGGTGCTATCCCGATTCTTGATCTAAGCAACATCGAACCAAAGCGTTTTCGCGGACTTGCGACCCTCGCCACTAGTGCAGGTCTACGTCCCATGGCGGCCTATATACAGGATGGCTGGAATCCGAATCTCAAAACTTTACCTGCGGGGCTTTACATTATTCAGGCCAATCATGGACAACTGCCTTTACCCGCCCGTTTAATTCAATCTGGTCAGCAACAATTTTACACCGCCTACCCACAAACTGCTTTCAATGGTACTGGAATTATCCTGAATCCTCAGGTGCCACTTGCCGAAAGTGAGATTGCTTATCCTGAATTGGGAATTTCCTGGACCTTTTTAAATACGCGCTTTGACAGCCAAATGAACCGGGTGCATACCAATCTACTCGGCTATATCTTGCTCTCAGCAGGAATCATAATCTTGCCATTACACTTGGTGCTCTCGACCCATTACCCTAATTTATTAAGCTTCTGGGGTACCTCAACTTCCTGGGCATCCGTTTTTGTGATCGTTATTTTAATGCTCATCCTCCTGATCACCATGTTATGGCGGAGGTTCAAAAAATCATGAGCATGATCGATATTCTGTTTATTACCGGCTTTATCGGGATCTGGATTCCACAGGCCTTTTGGGCCTGGCTCAGCTTTTCTGCCTGGCGTTACTCGATTCAGGCCAGTCAGGAATTGACCAATTTACCAATACCTGAACGTTGGCCCATGCTGAGTGTGCTGGTGCCGGCATATAATGAAGCACTGGTAATTGAAGATACCTTACGTTCTCTAGCTGCACAGGATTATCCGGCTGAAAGCTATGAAGTACTGCTGATTAATGATGCATCTAAAGACAATACCCAGGAAATTGCGGATCGTATGGCTGCCGAATTTCCAGTCATTCGGGTCATCAATGTGCCTAAAGGTCAAGGTGGTAAAGGTAAATCCAGAACTTTGAATAACGGACTCAAACACGCCCGCGGAGAATTGATTGCGGTTTATGATGCGGACAGTACGCCAGAGCCGGATTGTGTACGGCTGATTGCCCAGACCTTGCTGGCAGATTCTAGTCTGGTCGCAGTGAATGGCAAAGTTCGTACCCGCAACTGGAAAGACAGCCCCCTTAGTACCTTTATCGCTATCGAGTTTATCTATTTCCAGTGGATTTTTCAGGGTGGACGCTGGCTGCGTTTCCGTCTTTCTACCCTAATGGGAACCAATTATGTGATCTGGCGAGATGCACTCGATATTCTAGGCGGATTTGACGAAAAATCCTTGGTCGATGACACCGAAATGAGTTACCGGATTTTTCTGGGACATAAACGGATTAAATGGGTGCCTTATGCCGTAGGCTGGCAACAGGATCCGGGCGACCTAAATATTTTTATCAAACAACGCTCGCGTTGGACTCAAGGTAACTTTTATGTAACCCGTAAATATTTAAGAACAGCGCTCCGGCATCCTTTTCCAATCGGAATGGAGATCGGCAACAATATTATGTGTTACATCATTTTTCTGCCAGCCCTGTTCTTAAGTCATATGACGCTGGTGGTTGGCCTACTCGGTATTGATGGTACCACGATTCCCGGTCCATTTACCTTACTCTTCATTTTGGCCTTTATTCTTTACCTGGTCCAGATCTGGTTCACCCTCAGTCTGGAAAAAGAAGTGCCTAAACGATTTTACTTCTATGCCTTTATCGCCTATTTCACCTATTCACAGGTATTTCTCCTGATTGTCTTTAAAGCCGCCTGGGACATGTTAAAAGGCAAAATCAAGGGTGAGGGAATTACCTGGTACAAGACAGAACGAAAGAAGGAAAAAAAATGATCATGCACATAAAAACAGCTCCTTTGAGATTAATGTCCTCACTTATCTTGGCATTGTCTAGTGCACATCTCTATGCGACCACCTGGAAGCTTGATGATGTAGTTGCGCGGCATGTAGAGCAAACTACGCCTTACTTTTTTTATGTTGGAAAAGGTGAAAGCTGGCAGGATGTCCAGTTCAGCAGTCAGTTCGATGTACAGGGTAGCAGTACGGTGATTGTCCGGTATGACAATCAGCTGATTCATCAACAAAATTTGAGTGGTAAAGGCACATTAAATTTTAGCCTCCCCCCTGCCGATAGCGGTTTTCATCGGCTGGATATCAGTATTTTACAAAAACCAGGACCTGGACAAAGCACTGCCAATATCTGTCTTGAATCAAGCAATTTACAGACTACCTTGACTCAACCAAATCTGAGTTACCAATCGCAGCGTAACAGCATGCAGCTGAATCAACTCCCGGATGTCCTGTTCAATAGCCAATTGAGCCGCCCAGAACCAGTACAGGCACTGCTAGGTTTTAATACGGCAAATTTCCTGGAAGCCACCATGATGGGGAGGCTGGCAACTGCCTGGAATTTTGCGACACCTGTGCAATGGCGGCTAAATACCACTCCTGAATCAGCACCTGATTTCATGATCAATATTCAGCGTTCGGCCGCAAAATTACCCGCAGCCCGGATGAGTCTAAATCAAGTCAACCAGGTACCAAGTCTGACGATTGAATACTCTTCAGAATCCCAATTATTGATGGCCGTCAATGCTCTGCTCAATCAGCAATATCTGGCACAACTAAATACTGCAACAGCGAGTTTAAATGGCCCTGTCGCGCGACCAAACTGGGCCAGTGTACGCCGTTTTGAAAGCTTGGCTGATCTGGGCATTTCCGATTTCAAACTAGACAATACTCCCAAAAATATTTCACTGGTCTTTCCTGCTGTTTGGGAAGCTACGGATATTTTAAAGGGTCAGCTTAATTTCCGTTCGCAAAGCGGACTCTTACAAGGCTCGACCTTACAGGTTTGGCTCAATGAAGTACTCGCAGGTAGTACCAGTCTGGCAAAACTGGATTCCAGCCCGGTTGAGCGGCAGTTTGAATTTGTAGGGGCAGATTATCCCTATACCAACAGCTTTAACATGACGGTGAGTAATAACCAGTTAAATAGCAATAATTGTCTACCTAATGCGGGTAATGCCTTATGGATTGATGCTAAAAAATCCAAGCTTAGTCTGCCTTACCAGATGAAACAGGGAGTCATCAGCCTGTCTACAGTTTTTGACAAAACTCCTGAAATTGCCATGAATACGCCTGTAGCCACCCCCATCGCGATCAGCCTAGCTCAAGTTGCCAAGAACATGCTGCTCAGTAATGATCCAATTGGTCTGAATATCACCCAGCTGAATCCAAGTACACCTAAAACCATTAACATCCTGCTGAATGCCCAGCGTTATCAATCCGAATTGCAAAAATACAGTCAGATTCTTTACTTACCTACTACGGCAAATGGTAGTTTGATCACCGTCAGAAACGGGAATTTCTGGATTTATAGCGACAACAACCTCGGGGTAGAAAATTTTGCCCGCTTCTGGCCGCAAATCCAGCAAAAAATCCCGAACAATACTGCGGCCTTGTTTATTTCTGCCCAAGGGCAAATTACCGTACTTAGTCAAACAGCTATAGAAAAAGCAGAAACCCCGATAATTGAACAGATTTCCATGCGAACTATTGCTATTATTCTAGTGATTGTTGCTGCGCTCATTATAGGGCTGCTGTTCTGGCGCAGAACCCGTAAGGCACAAAAAACCAAAGAAGAATAATGATGAAAAAATACCTGATTTTAGGCTTACTGGTGTTACTGGCACTTCCTGCCTTGGCTTTTACTGGCTCTGCGTTTTTTATGGCACGTGCAGATGCTAAAGCGGTAACAGCGCCTAAAATTGAGGGTATTTTCTGGCAGGTTGACCAGATGAGTCACGCCTCCGGTAACTGGCACTTATTAGGCATCGATACCTTAGTCACTCAATGGAGTATTGTAGACGGACGCTCCTTTTTTAAAGAAATCCCCGGAGCCCAATGGCAACATCAGCCGGACTGGAATACGATTACCGAACAACCCTGGTCCAAGCAGGTTATCTTAGGTCTGGCAGGCATTTTTCAGGAACCTGTGGCACGTGAAAATATTGACCAGCTCTTTTTACAATCCCAACAGATTATTAAAACTTCTCTTCCAGTTCAGCCTGCTGCTTATTATTTTCCTGTAGAAGCTGATCCAAGCTGGCATGGAGTTGCCAATCTGGCGCGTTATGTTGCCGAGTTCCAGCGACCAATCTGGATCAGCATTTATAGTGCAGATCGCAAATCACGGTTTTTACATTACTGGCTTGAAAGCTGGTTGCCTGATAATACCCAAGTTTTTTTTCAGGATGGCGTCGGTGTGGGCACGCGCAGCCCCGAAGAAGCAGCGGTGATTTATCAAAATCTTAAACATCAGGTTGGTGACAAAAGAGTTGTAATTATTCTCGAAGCTTTCCGGCCTAAACCGGGAGGCGGCTTTCGTGCAGCTTATCCTTGGGAAATTGCAAAACAGTTAAAAGCTTATGCTGGAGAGCGTGTCTATATTTTTGATGGTCCACATTATTTAAATAAAGCCAGTGTGCTCTGGCTTTATTTGTGGATGAAAATCAATTACTAAGCTCTGGCTGTTAAATCTTGCAGCATCTGTTCCAAAATACGTTCCGAAGCATGACCATCACCAAATGGATTTTCGACTTCTGCATGTTGTCGATAATAGGCTGAATCATCCATTAGACGAGAAAACTCTTGTATGATTTTGGCCTGGTCGGTACCGACCAGTATTCCACAACCTGCTTCAACCACTTCCGGGCGTTCAGTTACATCCCGCAGTATGAGCACCGGTTTTTGATAGGTGGGGCTTTCTTCCTGAATACCGCCAGAATCAGTCATAATAAAATAGGCTGCACCTAAAACAGCCAGTAAGTCCGGATAATCCAGAGGTTTTAACAAATGTACCTGCGGATGATTTAGAAACTCACGATAGGCAATTTCATGTACCTGCGGATTGAGATGCACAGGCCAAGCAAAATGCAGCTCTGGATAACGGCGACATAGTGTATGGATGGCGGCACAGATATTTTGAATACCTTCACCAAAATTTTCCCGTCGATGTGCGGTCAGCAAGACCAGTTTATCTTGCTCACTTAATTTCAGCCCCATTCGCTCTAACCTCTGCTCAGACTGCTGAGAAGAAGATTGCATTAAATCACGGGCATGATAAATAGCATCAACCACGGTATTACCGGTAATAAAAATCTGCTGGTCCGGAATATTTTCCTGACGCAAGTTTTCTGCAGAACGCCAGGTAGGGGCAAAATGCCAGCGGGCCAAACGGGAAACCAGTTGCCGGTTCCCTTCTTCCGGGAATGGATGCATTAGATCAAAAGAGCGTAATCCGGCTTCAACATGCGCCAGATGAATATTCAGATTAAAGGCCACAAGAGCCCCTGCAAGTACAGTGGTGGTGTCCCCTTGCACTATAATCACATCACAATTCGGCATGTCACGATAGACCTGATCCAGTTCAGTCAATGCCTTGCTTAATAGGATATTTAGACTTTTGCCGGGCTGCATGATTTGCAGGTGATGATCAATCTTGATTTGGAAAAACTCGATCGCATCCTGTACCAATTCCAGATGCTGACCGGTAAATACCACATTGACTCTAAATCGTGAATCTTGCTGGGCCTTTAAGATGACGGGTGCTAATTTAATTAGTTCAGGGCGGGTACCAAAAATAAAAGAAAGATCAATCGGCATGATTAAAAGCTCCAGTAATAAGTCAGTTCCACTCGGGTATTATCAAAAGTTCTTTTTCCAGACACAGGTGCCCCATTTACATATTTGCCATACATCTGTTCAATACGTAGCTTGAGCGGGAAGTCTGCAGGTTGCCAAGCTATACCCGGTCCCAGCTCTGCTAGGTTGTTATAAAATTCGTTATTAGAGTCATTAATCGTATGTAGCTTCAGATAAGTCTGGATATTGCCTAGATGCTCCCGGTTAAAGTTCCAACCGGTACGCAGGCGCAGGTCGCCAATTACATTATAATCTTCACGTGAATAGCTCGCCGCATTGCCATACAGTTCGGCAAAATACTGAGTCTTCTGGGTAACCGGACTATGACTAGTTTCGGAATCATGCCAATACCATTCCTGATAACCGGTCAAACCGAAATTAATGCTTTCTCTGAGTTTGTCTCGGTTTAAATCGATTAGATCATAACTTCCGCCGAGTTCCAGATATAGATAGAGCGGCCATTCCCAAGGACGGTAATTTGTTCCAACACCAACAATAGCTGCATTCTGGTCAATAATCTCGGGTCGTGCACCGCCGGTAGATTGGGTATCCCTGTTAATGCTGGCAAAGCCATAAATCTGGCCACGGTTTTCTTCTCCCCAATAACGTCCATAACGGAGCTTCAAGGGCAAGATGGCTGTGTCATAACGTCCTTCAAAAGAAGGAGAAAAATAGATATCAGCAAAGGTATTTTGAGTCTGACCACTTGTTGTTCCACTTAAATTGAGTACTGCTTGTTGGGCTTTTGCTGCAGTTTCAGGATTTGAGGAACTTTGCAGTTTTTTAAATATTTCTAAAGCCTCGGGATTACGTTGAGCAGTGTTCAATAGATAGGCTTTTTGCAACAAGAGTTGTTCATCATTCGGTGTTAATTCAAGCGTTCGATCAATATAAATTAAAGCTTCGGTATTATTATTTTTGCGCATTTCCAGATAGGTCCAGGTTTTCCAAACCTTCGGATCTTGCGGTGATTTTTCGCTAATTTGCTGCAAAAGTCGCGTTGCCTGCTCTGGATAAACTTTTTCTATTTGGTAATATTGTTCCCATAATGTATAAGTCTCAGGTATGGTTTCCGCTTGAGTTAACAAACTTGAAATTGACAAGCAAATACTTGAAATAATAGGTAATATTTTCATTTTAATGCGTGAATTAAAATATTATAATTCATACTATAACAGCAATTTAATTTAAGGCTGGAACGGATGAAATTAAGTTACCAAACTCTCTATTATTTTTACAGGAGATCTAGTATTCACAGAAAATATGAGAACATCACTATTATAGATCTTATTTAAACTGATAAATCTATTATTCAAATTATCATTTTTTATTTATGTGGTAACTCAACTGATGGCTCTAGTCCTCTTTTTTTCAAGTCAATTTCTTATCTGTGTTTCGGGTTATTTAGTATCCTAAAAAGCGGATTGAGCTGCTCCCCGTATTCTAGACACGAGAAGAAATGGAAATTCTTCTCTCATGGCTTGATCAAAATTTGAATGATAAAGACAAATTTTATCGTTGGTACTTCGAACTGGCATTCTGGACAGGTTTTAGACTCTCAGAAATGATTACTCTAAGAAAAAGTGATATTGACTGGCACAAGGGTATTTTTAAAGTAAACAAAAGCCGTGTTCATGGATTGAAGAAAAAATTTACAAAAACACATACTTCTAGAGATTTCTATTTAAACGAGAGATCTTCTTTAGTTTTAAAATCATTTATCCACTTTAAGAAAGATCATAATTACAAATCTGATTACTTAATGCTTTGCTCAGAAACCAGTCATCCTTTTTCAACGAAAAACCTCCTCGCATACGTCTAGTCGAAGCTATGAAAGCCTGTTCAATTGGCCATAGACCTGCATACAATGCAAGACATACATATGCAACGATGTTGCTCATAGATGGCGTCAATCCAATGTTTGTAGCTGATCAACATGGGCATAGCCTACAAATGCTGATCAAACGCTATACCAAATGGTTGCATGGAGAAAAGAACAAGCAAGAAATTGCGAAACTTAGCGTAACTCGTACAGCCTAAATACGTCGAAATCGAAAGCTCTCGGAATGAAAAATGTGGCAAATATGTGGCAATAAAAAAGCCACTTAATATAAGTGGCTGATTTATAACAAGAATTTTTGTGGAGGTGGCGTCAATTGAACTAAAAACCTAAGCTATTCATTCTAAAGACATTTTATTGAATAAAAAAATTCATTGACCCAATTTTGACCCAAATTAGATTTAGTGTATTGAATCACTTTAAAATCTTGTTCAAATCCAAATTCAGGATTAGAACTGGTGTACACATTTTAACACGTAAAGACTGAAGATCAAAAGCAATGTTATAACATTGCTTTTATTTACTACTCAGTATTTTCTATAGGCCATCTTTTTTTCAATTTGTATTTCTGCTTAGAGCTCTTGGTTTATCAGGAATAATTCGTTCAATTAATCTAACCTCTAATGCAGGACTTAAATATTTTTTTTGAACGTTGCAAGATGCGATAAAGCTAATAATGACATAAGTTCGCTAAGGCTCTATTCCTTGTGTTCCATCGTTTCAATTAGGCGCTTAACTTGATCGCTGACTTGAGCGGTAGCTTGATCACTAGCAAAATTTTTTCCACTAAATGGTTCAAAAAATCCTTCAACTTAGCTATACAAAAATCATCGCTACATTGTTTTACAAAATTGACCTATATTATCAATTACCTTTGTAATTACGACTACGTTTTTGTTACTTAGCATGCTGGTGCTTATGCCAATTATCATCTTCAATTTGTAGTGTCATATCACTGATATGATGCCGTTCATGAAGTATATGAAAAGCCTGATCGTATAATTTTTTTTGATCCACATCAGGTGCAACCAAATGCACGGTCAAAACCACCTTTTTTGACGTAATCGCCCAAACTTTTAACTCATGAATACTTTGAACCCCTTCTAACATTAATAAATCTGATCTTAACTTCTCAATATCAATTTCTTCAGGAACACCTTCTAACAATATATGGATACTTTGTTTCAATAATATCCAAGTTCTTGGAAGTACCCAAAACCCAATCAATACTGCAATCAGCGTATCAATCCACATCCATCCCGTGAAATAGATGATTAGTGCACCAATGATGACCCCGACTGAACCTAAAGCATCACTAAGCACCTCTAAATAAGCACCTTTAATATTGAGACTCTCTTTGCTACTCGAGAGCAAGATTTTCATTGAGATGAGATTGATGATCAGTCCGAGTATTGCCACAACCAACATCCCGATACTTTGAATTTCAGGTGGATTCTCAAAGCGCTGATAGGCTTCAAATAAAATATAGAGAGCAACAACAAATAACATCAGTGCATTAAATAATGCAGCCAGAATTTCAAAGCGTTGATAACCAAATGTACGCTTATCATCTGCAGGTTTTTGTCCGATTTTAATTGCCACTAATGCAATCGCAAGTGCAGCAGCATCTGTCAGCATGTGCGCAGCATCGGATAACAGCGCCAAACTTTGCGTCATAAACGCAGCGATGACTTCAATAATCAAAAATGTGGTGGTTAATGCTAAAGCGAAATAGAGTTTTTTGGCATTTTTTTCCGATGCTTCAAAATGACTGTGGTCATGTTGATTTGAGCTACTCATAGTGCTCTCCTTATTATTGATTATTCAAGGTAAGCCGAAGCATTACCTTGAATATATTTATACTTAATAGGTTTCCGTTTGTAGTAGTTTATTGTCCTGATCAGTATTGATCCAGCGATATAAAATAGGAAGCAATACAAGGGTGAGCATGGTGGATGAAATAATGCCTCCAATCACTACCGTCGCCAAAGGTCGTTGTACTTCTGCACCTGTTCCGGTTGCCAGTGCCATTGGTACAAAACCAAGTGAAGCGACACAAGCCGTCATCAGCACAGGACGTAAACGTAAAATTGCTCCTCTCCATACTGCTTCATCTAAGCTGTATTCATCTCTCAGCTCTTTGATAAAAGTCAGCATCACAAGACCATTCAGTACAGCAACACCTGACAGTGCAATAAAGCCAATCCCTGCTGACATCGATAATGGAATATCACGTAACCAAAGGAATAAAACACCACCCGTTAAAGCAAACGGTACGCCTGTAAATACCAAAAGACTCTCTTTAACATTATGAAATACTGCCATGAGTAAAATAAAGATAGTCAATAAGGCCAGTGGAATCACAATTTGCATACGTGATTGAGCTGAAGCTAAATTTTCAAATTGACCACCATATTCAATCCAGTACCCACTTGGTAAATCATAGTCTTTTAACTGCTTTTGCAGTTCAGAAACATAAGAACCCAGATCACGCCCTTCAACATTAGTTGTCACGACAATACGACGTTTACCATTTTCACGGCTGACTTGGTTCACCCCTTCAATTAGACTGACTGTCGCAACATCGGCTAAGACAATTTGCCCTCCACTAGGAAGCTGAATCGGCAACTGAGCAACTGTTGATGTATTTCGATCTTGATCAGTTAATCTAATTTTAAAATCAAAACGTCGATCACCTTCTAAGATTTCACCCACATTTTGACCACCAATACTGGTTGCCACAAGGTCTTGAATTGAACGCACACTTAGCCCATATTGCGCAGCCAAAGCTTTATTTACCTCGACATTTAGTAATGGCAAACCTGAGGTCTGCTCGACTTTCACGGCACTGCTACCCGATATTTGCTGAATGATTTTGGAGATTTTAGTCGCCTCAGTATTGAGGACATCCATATCATCACCGAAGATTTTCACACCAACATCACTACGCACACCTGAGATCAATTCATTAAATCGGAGTTCAATCGGTTGTGAAAATTCACTATTATTGCCTGGAATCGTGGCTAAATACGTCACCATACGGCCACGTAATTCATCTAAACTTTCTTTAGGATTTGGCCACTCTGAACGAGGCTTTAACATGATATAGCCATCTGAAATATTGGGTGGCATGACATCTGTTGCAACCTCGGCTGTACCCGTTCTGGCAAATACTGCCTTAATTTCAGGGAAACTCTTTAAAAGAAGCTTTTCAGTATTCTCCTGAATACGTAAAGACTCTTCTAAGCCTGTACTTGGTGAACGCAACTGTTGTACCGCAAAGTCTCCTTCACTGAGCTGGGGTGCAAATTCACTGCCGAGTTTGGTACTGATGAATCCCGTAATCACTAATAAACACAGTGCAAAAGTCAGCACAACTGCTTTGTATTGGTACGCAATATCAAGAGTTTGCTGATATTTAGCTTTTAGCCATAACATCCAACGACTTTCTTGTTCTTGAATATCGCCTTTGACCCACAATGCCACCGCAGCAGGCACAAATGTGATCGATAAAATAATGGCTGCAACAAGGGCGAGTACCACTGTCAGTGCCATCGGATGGAACATTTTTGCTTCCACACCACTTAAAGCAAAAATCGGAAAATACACCACTAAAATGATCAATTGCCCAAAAATCAAGGGACGTCGAGCTTGGCGTGCGGCTAAAAAGACCTCTTTAAAACGCTCTTGTTGAGTTAATTGTCGCTTTAACTGTTGCTGAGTTTGCGCCAAACGACGAATACAGTTTTCAACAATCACCACCGCCCCATCGACAATAATCCCAAAATCTAAAGCACCTAAACTCATGAGATTGGCACTGATATTTTTTTGCGCCATGCCTGTGAGTGTGAATAGCATCGACAATGGGATCACACAGGCTGTAATTAAGGCTGCACGAATATTCCCGAGAAATAAAAAAAGAATGACGATGACCAAAATGGCGCCTTCAATCAGGTTTTTTTGTACCGTTTTAATCGCCTTTTCGACCAAGCTGGTGCGGTCATAAACAGTTTCAATTTTAACCCCTTTGGGTAAGCTTTTCTGAACCTCTTGGATCTTAGCATCTACCGATTTTGATACCGTACGGCTATTTTCGCCCATCGCCATCATGGCAATCCCAAGTACCGTTTCCACACCGTTATAGGTAGCACCACCTGTTCTTAAGTCATGACCAATGGAGACTTGAGCAATATCACCCACACGGATTGGACTACCGTTCGGACTTGCAATCATGGTGTTTTCAATATCACTGATATTATTCAAGGTACCCGGCACACGAACCGTGAGTTGCTGACCATTTTCCTCAATGAACCCTGCACCACGATTTTCATTATTCAGTGTCAAGGCTTGCTGTAATTGATCTAAACCAACATTCAACTGCTGCATGCGACTGAGATCGGGCGAAACGAGATAGGTTTTATTATAGCCACCAATACTATTAACCTCAGCAACACCTTTAACTCGTTGCAGTTGCGGTCGAACAATCCAATCCTGAATTTCTCTTAAATCCATCGCTGTATAAGTAGAACCATCTGCTTTTTTTGCATTTGGTTCAGCTTTAACGACCCATTGATAGATTTCCCCTAAACCAGTCGATACAGGTGACATAGTAGGTGAAACTTGATTGGGTAGTTCTGCCTGTACCTCTTGCACACGTTGGTTAATTTGTTGACGTGCCCAATAGATATCGGTTCCATCTTTAAATACAACAGTGACTTGGGATAATCCATAGCGGGAGATTGAACGTGTTAGCTCCAAATCTGGAATACCCGCCATGGCATTTTCAATCGGATAGGTAATCCGTTGTTCTACTTCAAGTGCTGTAAAACCATTGGCTTGGGTATTGATCTGTACTTGGGTATTGGTAATGTCAGGAACAGCATCAATTGGCAACTTCTGATAACTATAAATACCCACCGCAATCCATGTGCAGACAAACAGCATCACCCAAATAGCATTTTGAATTGCAAACTGAATAATGCGCTCAAATAATCCTTCAGGATGAGGTAAATCTTGATTAATGCTCATGACCGGCCTCATCTTTTTCTAATTCAGACTTTAATAAAAAACTGCCATCAGCAATGTATTTCTGCCCTTCAGTTAATCCAGAAATGACTTCTAGCCATTGCCCATCCTGACTGCTCACGCCCACTTCTATTAGCTGTGCTTTAAGATGAACCTGTCCCTTTTCTTCAGACTCAATCACAAATACCACAGGTTTTCCTTCAACCTGCTGTAAGGCTTTTTTCTTAACTCTTAACGCTGTTTTTGCTTGTGCATCAGTCACAAAAACATTTACCAAAACATTTGGACGCAGTACATCCGCTTGTGTGGTGACTTTGGCACGCACTTGTAAACGTCCAGTTTGTAAATCTGCCTGTGAATTCAGCGTTTGTACTTTTGCTTGGTAGTCTTGATCAGAACCATTGATTTTAAAGTTTAAAATTTGCCCTGTTTGAAGCTGAATATTTGAGGTATTTGGCAAATTAAACTCTAACCAAAGGTCTTTTAGATTTTCGATCACAAAAAGCTGATCTGCCAGTTGGACATTTTCACCCACCACAATGTCTTTTTGACTGATCATGCCTGAAATAGGCGCACGAATTACAAAGCGTCCATTTTGCCTAGTTGAACCAAGCGCTTGTAAACGAGCTTGCTGTGATTGCACTGTAATTTGGGCTTGGCGATAGGCATTTTCAGCACGTTGCAAATCTTGTTTTGCCGAAATACCTTGTGACCATAACTGTTGTTCTCGTTGGTATTCTTGCTGAGCCAAACGCAAACTTGACTGCGCAATGCTCAAACTCGCTTGTTGATCAATTAATTCAGGAACGGAAAGTACTGCAAGCGTTTGACCACGTTCCACATACTGACCAAGTGCCACATTAACTTGCTCAACATGACCACTAAAATTCGGTGAAATATGCGCTTGTTGATCCGTATTCACCACCAATTTTCCAGGGAGTGTTACAAAGCTGTTTACTTCACCCTTTGTCACTGTTTCAACTTTAAGGCCATGTTCCACCATCTGTTGCGCTGTAAGCTCTATTTCGCCTTCTTCACTATGCTGATCTTCTTTACTTTCTTTAGCATGATCATCATGCTGTTCATCTTCACCATCATGCCCATGCTCATCATTTTTTTCATTTTGATTACCCAACCAGATCCATACGCTGATTAAAGCCGTTAAGCCGATCAATACACTGATTAAAATGGGTTGAGAGATTTTTCCAAATTGATATTTTTTCACTTTATTCTCCCTGCCCATTCAGCAGATTTTGAGTTTCGACAAAGGCTTTTTTATTGAGTTGGCTATAAGCATTAGATTGGCTGATCTCTTCATAACTTGTGCCTAAACTTAAAGCCTCAACACTGAGACCGATCTGCCAAGCTTGTTTGAGTATTTGCAGTTGTGCCACACGTAAATTTTGCAACTGTAAAGATATCTGTTGTATATCCGTGACAGAGAATTTACCTGCCTGAAAACCCTGTAAAGTTCGAGACTGGACTTTTTCAGAAAGCTGTATTTGCGTATTAATAGCATCATATTGCTGACGCAAGCCTTTCAACTCATTCAAACGGTTTGCAATATCAAGAATTTGTTGTTTTAACTCTCTTTGTTGAATTTGAGTCAATAACTGCTGTTGGCGCTCAGCCATGGGAATAACATATTGTTGACGATTAAAAATATTTAAAGGAACTTCCACCCCTAATACTAAAGTAGTTTCATCCGAAGATTGAGATGACTTAGTCTGAGTCATGCCAAGATTCAACGTGGGTTGAGGACGGTTTTTTATCTTTAAACTTTCAACCTTTTGCTGAGATTGTTGCATATTCAAGGCATACAGTTTTTCGAGCCAACCGTGTTGGATATTTTTTTCAACTGAACGCTCAATCTCGCTTGGCCAAACCACTTTGTTTGATTGAACACTTAAGGAAGGTTGGGACTCTCCCCATAAATTAGACAATTGTCGTTGCGATGCTTGCAGCGCAAGTAAAGCTTGTTGATATTGTCTTTGAATTTCTAAATGGTCAATCTGAGCACGTTCATAATCTACTAATGCAATACTGCCCGCTTGATAACGTTTGTTAGCGCTGTCTAGATTCGCTTGACTCACTTTCATCTGCTTAGCAAAAATGGATGTTTCAGTTTCAGATAACAGATATTGTGCCCAAGCATACTTCACCACCATTTCACTCTGTGCTTGCCAGAGTTGCTCTTTAAGTTGAAGCTGCTGTTTTGAAATTGAGGCTATTTCTTGGTTTAACTTACGTTGACCAAAGAGATCAAGTGGTTGACTGATACCAACACTCAGTTCTTGTTCCTGACTAGAACTAAAACCGTTTTGTTCAATCGAGAAAGTTGGATTTTGCCAAAGACTGCTGTTTTGAGTATTTAATATCGCAAGTTGCTGACGCTGTTGCTGAAGTTCGAATTGTGATTGATATTGCTGAACTTTGGCTAGAGCATCTTGAAAATTCGAGATTTCATTTGCAGATGCGCTAGTATTTTGAATGCCAAACAGTAAGAGCCCAATCGCTACGCATTGACTTGTAAAAGTCATATTTTGAAAAGACATAGATGTTTCCCACTAAATTAAATTTGAAAGTGGTGGGAATATTTAAGGCTACCCCACCATTAGCGGGGAAAGTTCGGGAGGCGGGCTTTTTGAACTTAAGTCAGGCGAACTGTAATCATTATTCCAAAAATACTCTGGTCTAACAGTATATGAAAACAGTGTTTGTATAAAAGAAACTTGACGTTGTTCTAAAATCAATTGGATCATCGATGGAAGATGATCCTGGTGATTCTCTACCCAGTCTAAATCATTATTCTGTTTTTCAGGTGCTTGATGACCATGTTTTTGGGTCTCGCTCACACATAAAGCATTTGTATGATGTCCAAAGTGATAGTTTTGAACCACGGTAATGCTTTCTTCATGGACACAAAAAGCAGCCGCCACATTCCAAAGGCTTTGGAACATGAACAATCCCACTAAGACTGTGATCCATGTCATTGAACGCATATGAGGATAAGTAATAAATTTTTATAGTATTATAAACCGGGGAGTAACTCTAAGGTCAATAATTGTTTTTTTTATTAATCCTAATAATTTTAGGTGGCATCAATTGAACTAAAATCCTAACTTATTCATTCTAAAACCATTTTATTATAAAAAAAATTTATTGACCCAATTTAGATTTAGTGCATTGAATTCACTTTAAAATCTTGTTCAAATCCGAATTCAGGATTTGAAGTGGCATACTGCTTATACCAATATCGAGCACACCATAAAATGATATACTATAACATATCATTTCTTTGATTTTCTTTTTTGATGTATCATTCTTTTAGATATATTCAGGGACAAGGTAATGTTTGAAATTATTGATGATTTAAAAAATAAATTAGATCAGCATCGCCCTCTATCACCTGCAATAGTAAAAAATTTACAAGAAGACCTTATTGTACGATGGACTTATCATTCCAATGCTATTGAAGGCAATACACTTACTCTATTAGAAACCAAAGTTGTGTTAGAAGGCATAACTGTCGGTGGAAAAGCTTTACGAGAGCACTTCGAAGCAATTAACCATAGAAATGCCATTTATTACGTTGAAGACATTATTAGAAAGGAAGAACCTTTTTCTGAATGGCAAATTCGCAATATCCATCAACTCATTTTAAAGAATATTGACGATGATAATGCTGGCCGCTATCGCCAGCAAAACGTATTGATTTCAGGTGCTACAACTACACCACCGGACTATACATTGCTCAATGACAAAATGACTCAGCTAGTCGATTGGTACAATTCAGAGGCACATAAGCTTCATCCCATTGAACTTGCAGCTAAAGTACATGCAGATTTTGTAGGCATCCATCCATTCATTGATGGCAATGGACGTACATCACGTCTATTGATGAATCTCGAATTGCTTAAAGCTGGTTATCCACCTTGTGTAATAACAGTTGAAAACCGATTAGCCTACTATGAAGCCCTAGATCAGTGGATGGCTTATGGAAAAACTGAAGCATTTATCCAGTTGGTTTCTAAAGCGGTGATCGAAGGATTTAAACCGTATCAGGTGGTTTTAGGTCTTTAACTTACAATTATATTAATAAAATTTAAATACTAACTTTCATATATCTGATTCGTATAGCCTGCATATTTATTCGGTGCAAAGCCAAATGAGGACACGCCCTAGATATTTCATTAGAGAGATCACCATAGGAGCTAAAAGAACCATGATAATTCCCGAAATAATCATGGAAAGGCTGGCAATCACACCTTCTAATTCATGTCGTTGTCTTGCACGGGCAATACCCATGGCATGTGCGGCATTACCCCGTGCTGCCCCCGAAGCAATCTTGTTCTTGAACCGCATCAATAACAGCAGAACATCTCCCAACAACATGCCGACCAAACCTGTAATCACGGTAAATAGTGGAACTAAGCTAATTGAACCACTGACTTTTTCAGTCAGCACTAAAGCAAAGGGAATTGAAATAGAACGTGCCAATAGACTATTTTTCACAATGGCATCGAAATTCATCAGACTGGCCAAAAACCAGCTACTTAAAATACCCACTAACATAGCGAGGCTAGAACTCAGTATGAGTACCTTAAAATGTTGCTGAATCATGCTGCGATAGCGAAATACAGGAATAGCAAAAGCCACAGTGATGGGGCCAAGCATCGCCACCAAATACTGAGTGTAGTGGTAATAGGTTTGGAACTGATGCTGTAACATAAAAATCAGCACGATGCTCAAAAAAGGGACGACAATAATCGTGGATAAATAGATTTTTTTTGTTCGAACAAAGAGCCGCTTTGCCATGAAATAACACAGTACGGTCCAAACTAGGTAAAAAATCCCCCAGAACTCAGTCATACTGACCTTCCTGTTTTAGACCTTCTTGCTTTAACAGTAACTTCACTGTATGGACGGAAGCCATCATCACTAAAGCTGTACTGATCAAAATCACCAGCAATATTTTCCAACCACTAATCATCAATAAGTCCTGATACTGAATTACACCGACCACAGGCGGAATAAAAAACAGTAACAACTCGCCCAGTAAAAAGTCGGCACCGTGTTCGACTTGGGCTAATTTCAGCCATTTCATTTCAAGCAAAAATAACAGCAGAAAAAAGCCAAACACACCCGATGCTACAGGCAAGCTCAGCAGCTTTTGCAAGCAATAAGCACACCCCCAAACCATCAAAATAATGATGATTTGGTAGCTTGAACTTTTGAGCTGACTGAGTTGATTTCGGATATCCAACATTAGCTTATGTCCTCATAAGCCCGTTCTTTAAATGGCTGAATCGAAACCCGTTTGTAGGTTTCTAAGAAAGACTCATGCTCCAAACGTAGATCCAGATAGGTATTCAAAATTTCTTCGAGCACATCCGGAATATCTTCTGCTGGAAAAGAAGGTCCTAAAATATCGCCAATAGATGCATCGTGGTTAGAATTCCCACCTAAAGTAATTTGATAATACTCAGCCCCTTTTTTATCGACACCCAAGATACCAATATTACCGACATGGTGATGCCCACATGCATTCATACAGCCTGAAATGTTCAGATCAACCTTACCTAAATTATATATAGAGTCTAGGTCATCAAATCGACGAGCAATCGCTTCATATACTGGAATAGATTTAGCATTCGCCAATGAACAAAAATCACCGCCGGGGCAGCAAATCATGTCGGTCAGAAAACCAATATGTGCACGGGCTAGATTGTCACGATCCAAGACTTGCCACAGTTCAAATAAGTCTTTTTGTCGCACATCAGTTAAGGCTATATTTTGCTCATGCGTGGTACGGAGTTCACCAAAAGTATATTGATCGGCTAAATCTGCAATTAAGCGCATTTCATCGGAGGTCATATCACCTGGTGCTACCCCAGCCCTTTTTAAACTAATTGTGACTATACGATAGCCCGCCACTTTATGCGGATGGGTATTGATATTGAACCAGTGTTTAAACTTCGGATACTGCTGGAATAAAGCTTCAAAATCATGCTGTTCTAAGTTTTCATATATAAATGGCTGAAATACGGCATCCATTTGCTCTAAAACACTTTTTTGAACTTTTAGCTGAGTCTGAGTATAGGCAAATTCCGCTTCAACTTTTTCAGCAAAACCCTCAGGAGTTAATGCTTTCACAAGAATTTTAATGCGTGCTTTATATTTATTATCGCGACGACCATGTAAGTTATATACGCGCATAATCGCATCTAAGTAGGCAATTAAGTCTTCACGTGCTAAAAAATGCTTGATGACATGCCCAGCTAAAGGTGTGCGGCCCAAACCACCGCCTACTTTAATTTGATAGCCAATTTCCCCTGTTTCATTTTTTACAACATACACTCCAACATCATGGAATGTTGTCGCAGCTCGATCCTGTTCTGGGTGTGCACAAACTGCGATTTTAAATTTACGTGGCAGGAATGAAAATTCAGGATGAAAGGTACTCCACTGGCGAATCAGTTCGCAGGTGGGACGCGGATCGGTCAACTCCCCTTCAACTACACCTGCATACTGATCTGTAGTGGTGTTTCGAATACAGTTTCCACTGGTTTGAATGGAGTGCATGTGTACCGTAGCCAGTTCCTGCAAAATATCAGGTACATCTTCAAGCTGCGGCCAATTGAGTTGAATATTCTGACGAGTCGATATATGTGCATAGCCACGATCGTACTTCTGTGCAACCTCAGCAACCTTACGTAGTTGTGATGAGTTCATTAAGCCATAAGGAACAGCCAAACGCAGCATCGGGGCATAACGCTGAATATATAAACCATTTTGTAAACGTAATGGTCGATATTCGTCTTCAGTCAGTTTCCCATCTAAATAGCGTTGTGTTTGATCACGAAATTGTGCGACACGTTCATTCAATAAGTTCTGGTCAAAATCAGTATATAGAAACATCTGTGCTACCTATTTATTTATGCGATAAATATGAAATAAATATATTTTTGATGAGAATGAATGAAATGAATCAAGCTAAAAAAGTTAGAGGATAACTAGAGACACCATGCTGTAGACAGGTCTGCATATATTCGCCATAGACCGATAACTTTTCATAAACATGCTCTGCATAGAACATATCTTCGACTAATTGAGTGGCTTGTTCTGGGCTATAACTTCCATTCGCACTCAATAACTGAGCATTGAGTTTGGAAAATTTTTCACATAGTTCGATATAGCTTTGGTCTTTATTTTTACACAGTAACTGACGCATATTTAATTCAGCACTATTCTTAATCTTGTCTAATGGGTTAGTAGGAATACAATAAATCTTAATTTTAAAAAACTTTTCAATTTCAGTAATTTTTTGAGTATCAAGCTTTAAGTGAGTAATTAAAAAAATCTGAGTTACATCAGCTCTGCACAATGCATTCAGCAGTGCATAATAAAAAAACTCAACATCGTCTAGGTCAGTATCATGCAGATCCAAATATATATTCAAAGCTTGTAATACATCATCAATTTTTAAGTGCGTTTTTTCCTCAGCCTGATAGTAACGGTTTAATAGATTCAGTAAGGGCAGTGTCGCTGGGCTATGATAGATGGATGTTTGATTTAAATTCCCGAGAATAAACGGAGCAAATAAGTAGGCTAAACTCGATTGTTCATTTTCAATTATAGACTGCACAATATAATTCACTTTCACCTTGGAAAGCTCGCGCAAGACTTTTGCACGCAGTAGTGTTGCTTCTAAATTGACGAATTTTTGTATCAGCTTCTTTTCCAACTTTGCTGAAAAAACTCCCTGTTCAATAATCTCGGCAATTCTATTCAAGCTCTCTGTAACAAACATTTCAAAACCATCCAGATTCATTCATATTCATTATTTTGATTCTTTTTTAAATCAGCTGTAGCTACAGAATCGCACTGTCTGAATATAACAGAGTATTGTTATCTACTATCTCTGTTATATTTTATATAACACGTTCTTGTATCTACATCTTGAATTCTGTCTGCTGCAAAATCTAGATAATTATTCAAAGTAGGTAGTTTTTATGAAACGATCTATAGTTTTTCATAACACATGTATAGATAGTGTTTTTTTTAAAAATATCAGAAATTTGTGTCTGCAATGGAGGTTCCTATGAGCCTTGGTTTGACCGCACTAGAACTCGCCCGAATTCAATTTGCCTTTACAGTTTCTTTTCACATCATATTCCCAGCCACTTCGATTGGTCTAGCCTGTTTCCTTTCTCTGCTTGAATGGAAATGGTTACGTACTCAGAATCCAGTCTATAAAGATCTTTTTAAGTATTGGATTAAAATTTTTGCAGTGGCTTTTGCCATGGGTGTCGTATCAGGCATTGTTATGGCCTATCAGTTTGGTACCAACTGGAGTGAGTTTTCCCGTATTGCGGGTTCAGTCACGGGTCCATTACTGACTTATGAAGTGTTGAGCGCCTTTTTCCTAGAAGCTGGCTTTCTCGGCATCATGCTGTTCGGGTGGGGACGCGTTGGTCCTAAAGCACATTTTTTTGCCACCTTAATGGTTGCGATTGGTACCTGTATTTCCATGTTTTGGATTTTGTCATCTAATAGCTGGATGCAAACCCCGCAAGGCTTTGCTATCGAAAATGGCATTATAGTCCCGTCTGACTGGTGGGCAATCGTGTTTAACCCGTCCTTCCCTTATCGCTTTGCCCATATGGCAACAGCAGCATTTCTCGTTTCTTCCCTATTGGTGGTCGGTACAGCCGCGTGGCATTTATTCAAAGGTCGCCGCGATGAGTTGGTCAAGAAATCTTTCTCGATGGGACTGTGGATGGTGTTGGTAACATCTTGCCTGCAAGTGGTGATTGGCGATCAGCATGGTTTAAATACCCTGGAACATCAACCGACGAAATTGGCTGCGATTGAGGGGCATTGGGAAACCAATCATGATCATGGCATGCCGTTACTGCTATTTGCTTTACCTGACATGGAAAATGAACGTAATACCTTTGAAATAGGTATCCCTAATTTAGGCAGCTTAATTTTAACTCACTCTATGGATGGAAAAGTTACAGGATTAAAAGACTTCGCTCCTGAAGATCGTCCACCGGTTCCAGTGGTGTTTTGGAGTTTCCGCGTGATGGTGGGACTCGGCATGCTGATGGTGTTGATGTCATTAACAGCATTATGGCTGCGTAAACAAGACCGTTTATATGAGAGCCACTGGTTTCATAAATTTGCAATCCTTATGGGGCCTACAGGTTACATTGCGCTTCTCGCGGGCTGGGTGACTACAGAAGTAGGCCGACAGCCTTGGGTGGTCTATGGTGTCATCCGTACACAGCATGGTTTATCGCATACCGTCACCGCAGATCAAGTGGGTCTGAGTCTGATTATTTTTGTACTGGTCTATACCGTGGTTTTCGGTACAGGCATCTATTATATGCTGAAATTAATCAAGTCAGGTCCCGTGCATATCGACAGTGTCGATTCACAGCTTGCAGGTCCAGGACACTTTAAAACCCCAATGCGACCATTAAGTTCTGTCGATGAATCCATTGATGATTCAGTAAGCAAAACACCTGTGAATAAGGAGCATCATCATGATTGATCTTGCATTAGTCTGGGTCGGAATTATCGGCTTGGGCGTATTGATTTACGTGGTCATGGATGGCTTTGATCTTGGGATTGGCATCTTGTTTCCGTTTATTCAAGGACAACAAGAACGGGATGTGATGATGAATACTGTTGCCCCGGTATGGGATGGCAATGAAACTTGGATGGTTTTGGGCGGTGCAGGACTATTTGCGGCCTTCCCACTGGTCTATTCCACTGTATTATCTGCCTTGTATTTACCCATCATCTTTATGGTCGTTGCCTTAATCTTTCGAGGCGTGGCTTTTGAGTTTCGCTTTAAAGCCAATCGTAGTAAACCCTTATGGGATCAAGCCTTTATTTGGGGATCGTTCTTTGCCAGTTTTTTCCAAGGTGTGATTCTAGGCGCGTACATTCAAGGTATTGAAACCCAGAATGGTATTTATAGTGGCGGTGCACTCGACTGGCTGAATCCATTTTCCCTATTCGTAGGCTTTGGGGTGGTCATTATGTATAGCGCGCTCGGTTGTGCATGGCTCATAATGAAAACCGAGGCAGATTTACAAGATAAAATGTATGCACTCATGCCCAAGCTGATCGTCATTTTATTGATTGTATTTGGGGCGGTGAGTATCTATACACCTATCAGCCATCCTGAAATTGCAGAGCGTTGGTTTAGCTTACCGAATCTGTTCTATTTCAGCCCTGTGCCTATGCTGGTGCTGATTTGCTCTGGGCTGATTTTGAAAGCGTGTACACAGCGCAATGAGGCGCAACCTTTTATCCTGACACTAGGGCTGGTATTTCTAGCCTTTACAGGTTTTGTAATTAGTTTGTGGCCCAACATCATTCCGCCTGCGGTTTCCATCTGGCAAGCAGCTGCACCTGAATCGAGTATGAAGTTTGCCTTAGTGGGTGCAGTCATTCTCATTCCAATTATTTTGACCTATACCTTTATGTCCTACTGGGTATTCCGGGACAAAGTCCGTATTGGTGATGAAGGCTACCATTAAGTAAGGTGACCCTATGAAAAAAATGCAAAATCGATTGAGCCCCACAGCATGGTTCATATTATTATGGTGTTTTGGTTTCCTAACTCTGGGTTTAATTGCAGGATTATTTAGACTGCTCCTAAACCTAGCCTATTAAAAACAGTCTGAATAAAAATTTGGATAGCAGTGCAAAGGCTGCTATCCCTTTCGTCTATGAGCATGACACTTTATGTATAAATCAGAACAACTTGCCCTAAGCCTAAAACATCTGATTGAAACTGGGACATGGAAAGCGCATGAGAAATTGCCCTCTTTAAGACAACAAGTCGAAATTTCAGGCTTTAGCTTAATTACGGTAATGAATGCCTATCAGGAATTGGAAGCACAAGGGCTGGTCTATTCCAAAGAAAAATTAGGCTACTTTGTTGCTGAAAATCCTGTGCAAGCTGCTCTTGCTAAAAAAGTCATTGTGAATGACAAAATTGAAATTAACTCTATTGTTTTTAGATATTTAAAATCAATCCAATCTGAAAAAATTGTGCCTTTGGGCAGTGCTTTCCCAAATAGCCAATTGCTGTATTCTCCCAAACTGATGCAAACCTTGGCACAGCAGGCGAAATACCGCGTCGGTTATGAACAAATGCCGAGCTTACCACCAGGCAACTACGAGCTTCGAAAACTGATTGCGCAACGCTACTGTATGCAAGGGATTCCGACTGATCCTTCAGATATTGTAATGACTTCAGGTGGTCTGGATGCTTTGAATCTATGTTTAAGAGTCATGACCCAAGCAGGTGACTATATTTTGCTGCAAGAAACTGTATTTTATGGTGTATGGCAAGCTGCGGAGAATCTGGGTTTAAAAGTCATTACTATTCCAGAACATCCTGAACATGGCTTAGATTTGGAAGCCTTTCAAAAAGCCATTAGTAGCTACCCAATTAAAGTCTGTCTGCTCATGCTAAACAGCCATAATCCAATTGGATTTACTGTCAGTGACGAGATCAAATTTGAACTGGCAAAACTGCTGCATCAACATGAAATTTATTTGATTGAAGATGATGTCTATGAAGAGCTTTATTATGATCAGAAAAAGCCGCTGTCCATGAAATATTATGATCAGCAGAATTTGGTGCTGCACTGCTCTTCTTTTTCCAAAACTTTAGGCGCAGGTTTTCGTATCGGTTGGGTCTATGCAGGTAAGTTCTCTGAACATATCCAGCATTTGCAATTAATGAGTACCATTTCGGTCAACTCATTCATTCAAAATGCCCTAGTGGATTATCTTTCGCACCGCCACTATGAAAAACATTTAAAAGGTCTGCGCACAACGTTAAAACGGCTAAAAAATCAATATTATCAATATCTTAGTAGGCACTTACCTGAAAATTGCACTGTGCATTATTATTCCTCAGGTTATTTTCTATGGGTAACACTGCCTGAAGAAGTGGACAGCAGCAGCATTTATGAAAAAATGATCCAGAATGATATTGGGATTGCCCCAAGTATTCTTTTTTATCGCAAGAATAAAAAGCAGAACCACATCCGTATCAACTGTTCCTTTGAAATGAATGAAACAATGATCCAAGCACTCAAGCTCTTGATTGAACAAATCTCGGAGATGCAGTAACGATCTTAATCGTCAGAATGTTGCTATTTTCAATAAAGCTTTCGCAAGCCTGAGGCTACACGCTTTGCGTAAAGCAACACCTAACTGAAACGGACTTCTTTGGTCGTATCCTGTTTTTTATATGTCTTCTGTTTTACTGTAAAACGTATTCCCAAATCACAAAACCAATAAAAAAACCCAGAAATGAATATACAGTGATAATAAAAAACACAAACCATGCTTTATTTTTTTTAAATAAAAAATTCATCGATGCTTGCTCATAACTCATATTAAATGAATATTTTAAGCTTTACATTTACGAAGTGTAGGTACAGTTTTCAAAGAAAAAATATAACAAAGCACTTTCAAATGCAAAAGTGCATATTGAACCGTACCGGGTTTGTCGGAGACTTTTTTATTTAAGTTAGGCCACCTGACCTAACGGGTTAATCTTATCATAGTACATTGCTTCAAACTCAAAAGGCGATACATAACCCAGTGCACTGTG
>Ga0172376_10001544_pt1 | contig 29296 bp, 22 predicted proteins | sample Lak35m_FD_121114 | JGI IMG/M metagenome (GOLD analysis project Ga0172376, IMG submission 121114) | Freshwater microbial communities from Kabuno Bay, South-Kivu, Congo - kab_092012_35m | ecosystem: Environmental > Aquatic > Freshwater > Lake | place: Democratic Republic of the Congo: South-Kivu...
GACCTCATTGGCGATTTGCTCGTCAGCCCTCGCCGCCAACAACGTCATCCTGGTCAATCCTGTCCGCTGTCAACACCGTCAATCTTGTCAACACCGTCAATACCGTCCAATCGCTGCCGCCGTCAGGCGGCGTAGCAACAGCCACCAGGGCTACGAATTCAGACCAAATACAACGCAATCAAGCCGCGAAGACTCCAGCTCAGCGTGCGGATCCAATTGGTCGCTACCAATCGTCGCTGAGCCTTTGGCTCAGGCCCCTGTAGCATCCTCGAATGCAACGGCATCTGTATAAAAGCCGTGCTCAACCATATCACCAACAACAAGACAACCCCGACTCCGGGCACAAACCATCTGCCAACGCGAATGCCATCAAGCAACATCCAACTTGCTAACACGCCTTCGGCTAGCATCATCGGCCCAACGACAAAACCCATCCGATCGCAGTGCCGTCGCTCTGCTGCCACCGCACGATCCGGCGCTGGATCTACATACTCCATCGCCGGATACACTATCCGCTGAACAACCCATATCAGACCAACCAAATACCATGTCACCGCCAAATGCAGGATCGGTATGCTGCTAGCCCAACCGGTAAGGAAGTCCATCGACTACTTGTCTTGCTCAAGCTTGAGGATCGATTCACCCTTGCCACTGTCGATCATCACATACACTTCACCCTGTGCGTCCTGGCCAAAGGCCAACACGGGCAAGCCACCTGCGACGACCTCCTCGTTGCGAATCGCTTCCTTGGCACCATCCTCATAAGTCAGCGCCCAGACTCCTCCAGAAACATAGTCGGCATACAAGTACTTGCCCTGGAGCTCCTTGAGCCGATCGCTGCGGTAAACCCGACCGCCCGTAATCGACTTGCCGACACTGTGATCGTAAGCCCATACAGGATCGATCGCAACGCCAGCATCTGCACCAGGTGTTCGGTTGCCAAAGGTATAAGCTCCCTCGCGGTTGCTCCATCCGTAGTTACCACCCTTGGTCACTATGTTGACCTCTTCCCAAAGATCCTGTCCGACATCTGCACACCAGAGCTTACCTGTCGTGCGGTCAAACGCGATCCTCCATGGATTGCGGAATCCATACGCGTAAATCTCTGGACGGATCCCTTCGATACCCACAAAAGGATTGTCGGCTGGGATTTGATAAGCTGCCGTGTCGGTCTTTTTATTGACATCGATCCGCAAGATCGATCCGAGCAACTGCGAACGATTCTGGCCGTTGGCCTTCGGATCGTTCCGAGCTCCACCATCACCAAAGGCGATGTACAAGTACCCATCGTTGCCAAACTCGATCGCGCCTCCATTATGATTTTGGAATGGCTGGGGTACGACCATCAGGACTTCCTCTGAAGCCGGATCTGCTTTGAGCTTGTCCCCAGCCATCGTCTTGAATCGCGAAATCACCGATTCATGCGTCTTTGGTTTCGTATAGCAAACGAAGAACTCACCGTTCTGCTGAAACCTTGGATGCATCGCTAGGCCCAACAAGCCTTGTTCGTTGGCCCCCGGTGTGTTCCACTTGGTCACACGATCCTCGATGTCCAAAAACACGTTGGCCAATTGAACATTAGGATCGTTCTCGAAGGTATAGATGGTTCCACCTTGATCGAGCACATAGAGCCGCTTGGAATCTCCCGGTGCATACGTCAGCTCCAACGTACGTCGCGGACGATTGACCGTACCATCTTCATCCACAGGGACCCAATTCTCCCACTTGAGTTTTGGAAAGGCTAACGTCGCCTTGAGATTCAACTTGCCGTCGACCGGAGGTGTGATCGCACCGTCGTCGGCAAGCTCGCGAATCTTGATGTTACGGAACGAAACCAAATTACCGTGGTCTTGCAAACAAATGTACCCTTCGCCAGCTTTGCCAAACCCAGGAAACTTCGAGAACTTGCTCTTAGCCACAAGTTCATCCCAGCGCTTATCCCCAAGTTTGAATTGGTAGTACACCACTCCATTCATCGAGACCTCACAGCCTCGAGGGGAAATTCGCATGAACAATTGATTCCATTGTCCAGGTGGTCGGGTGGCGTCTGGGATCTCGGTTTCACCCGCCCAACGCATCGGATACGGCTGAAACATCTGGTAGAGCCAACCGGCCTTTTGTGGGTCATGCCCATCGACGTTGTCTTGGATCTGTACCTCCGGTCCGCTATGCCAAGGAGCCGGATTGTCTTCGGTCACATGGAACATCAACCCACTGTTACCACCCTTGGAGATATTGTAGTCCAAGGAAAGCTCGAAGTATTTGTACTTCTTGTCGGTGATGATGTCGCCCGCGTTATTGCCATCGCGGACAATCGCTCCGTCGACGACCTTCCAACCTTCAGAGATCTTGTCCTTTTTGTAGTTCCGCCATCCCTCTGTGGTCTTACCATCAAAAAGGAGTTTCCAGCCAGCAACGCTCTCGGCACGCGTGAGCGTATTGGCTGGTTGCTCAGCAAAAGCACCTGCAGCAATGCTCGCTGTTGTCAAAAGACTTAAGCAAATTCGATAAAAAGACTTCGTAGTGCATTTCATAATAAGCATCGATCAAAACAAAAAAAGAAAACAAAATGGAAGGAACAGGTGGATGGCTATAGCTCGGTTTCCTCGAGCTTTTTCAGGGATTCTCGCAAGGCCGCTTTTTGCGAAGGATCGCAGCACTCTAAAAGCTGCTGGGTGTAAAATCGAGCCGAATCGATCAGGTGATTTTCCTGAGCGATCGCGATGGCAAGCTCCAGCGCGCGAGTGCGAATCAGTGGTTCTGGAGGGGGTGAACGGTACAAAGCCGCTTTTCGGAAAGCCGACAAGGCTTCCAGTGGACGCTCAAGACTCTGCAAGCACATCCCAAGCTGCAAACTTGCTCGGGCCCGAATCGCAGGATCCTTGGCGGCTTCCTGCAAATGCGCAACAGCTTCGTCTTGGCGACCGAGTTGACGCAGAGCGACCGCCCAAGCGATCAAGATTTCTTTTTGCTCTGGATGCCTTGCATATCGGTCCGAGCAAACTTGGACACGTCGGTTGGCAAGATCCGTTTCGGCTTGCTCGAGTCCATACCGACTCTCCTCCGAAGGTCGCTGAGCATTCAGTTTGCGAGCCTGCTCAAGGGCCTTCGAGGCCAAATGGATCGCGAGATCTTCATGAAGAATTAAAAGCGGCTCGTGCTCGGGACAATACGCAATGCCCGCGTCCAAGACCCGGCGAGCATCGGTCCAGCGCTCTTGATCAACGTAGTATTGACCGAGCTCGACATAAGGCTCCGCGTTGGCAGGTGCGTTGCGGATGGCTTGCTCAAGCTCCTGGGATCGCTGCAATGGAATCGACTTGGGCTTGGACAACACCTCTTGGTTATTGGTATGGCGCACCAGCAAACTATCGGTGTCGGCATACTTTGCCAATAGCTTCGACCCAACCTCCGAAGGACTCGGGGAGGATGAAGCTGTCGATGAAGCGGTCTCTTGCTCGTTAGGTTCCATGCCGTGGATTATAGCCTTGACCAAAGCAATTGACAAAACATCAGCCCGGATGGCAGTTCGCCGACAAATCGGCGATCAGAGAGGCTGCCATCCGGGCTGAACGTAGATTTCGACGCTAGTTTCTAAAGTTCCTAGCCAAATCGCTGGTTAAACAACCAGATCGGTATCTTGACCTGGGGTTGGGATCCAATAACGACCCTTCTCATCTGGCTTGATCGGTGCTTCATCATCGAACGAATCGATCGCATCAAAGTCGGCCAAACCAATCTTGCTGTTGATGCACTGATCCCACTTGAGCAGCTTGCCAGTATAAGTCGCCATGCGTCCCATGATCGAAGTCATGGTGCTGGTTGCCCCATAATCGCCCTCGTTGGGGATCTCTCCCTTGCGGATCTGAGCAAACAGATCGACGTGCTCTTGCGCCCAACCATTTTCACCAGCCGGAGACTTCCAAACCACTTCGTTCTTCTTGTTGTAGATCTTGCCACCGCTGATGTCGGCCCAACCATTGGTCCCGTGAGCAAACTCACTGACAGAGTTCCAGCAGCCTGGAATGTGTCGGCACTGGCTCAAGAGCTTGGTTCCGTTGGGATAAGTAAACTCGACCATGTGGTGATCATAGATCTGGCCGTTCTCTTCGCCAGTTCGGACTTGCCGTCCACCTTGGCCTTGCGCCTCAGCCGGAGGGCCATCCATAAGCCAGTTGATCACGTCCAAGTTATGGATGTGCTGCTCGCAGATGTGATCTCCACTGAGCCAGTTGAAGTAGTACCAGTTGTTGAGTTGGTACTCAAGCTCGGTCTGATTGGGTTGGCGGTTTCGAGTCCAAACTCCATCGCCGTTCCAGTAAGCTCGCGTAAGGATAATGTCGCCAATGGCACCTTCCTTAAGCATCTTGATGGTCGACTTGTAATCGCTCTGGTGATGTCTCTGCAAGCCGACGGCTACGGCGAGTTTCTTGTCCTTGGCGATCTTGTTGGCTTCCAAAACACGGCGAACTCCCGGTGCATCGGTCGCTACGGGTTTCTCCATGAACACATGCTTGCCAGCCTTGACAGCCGCTTCAAAGTGCAACGGACGAAAGCCTGGAGGACTGGTCAAAATCACCATGTCGACATCCGATGCTAACACCTCTTTGTAACCATCCACGCCGATGAACGCTTTGGCATCGACGTTGTCCTTGTGCTTGTTCTTCAATTCTTTAAGTGCGTTGTCGGCACGGAACTTGAAAGGGTCGGCAACCGCCGTCAACTTGACTCGGTTCGATTCGCTGTTGGTATCCAGAGCCTGTCCGGCAGCCCCTGTTCCACGACCACCGCAACCGATAAGCCCCAAACGGATCGTGTCGCTGCCTTGGGCATAAGCCGAACGGGAAATAGGAAGCGTGGCCGCAAGTGTCGAAGCCACAACGCTCGTCTTAAGGAAACCGCGCCTGGAACTTTCGACCGATTGCTCTTGCTGTTGGGTCTGCTTGGTTGTGTCGCTCATTGAAAAAATACTCCGAGGATGAATAACGATTGGAAGCTTGGATCCAAGAAAAAAAGCGTTTCACGCCTGCCCCCGCGCCGCGGAGGTCGCTGCGCCAAGGAGAAGAAAAGTCAGATCGATGAAGGACCGACGTGAAACACCGGAGGGCTCAGAGGTTCTTAGTCGCCAGAGAGGTAATTCTAGCTCCCAAAAGTGGCCTCTAAGGGGTCACTAATTCGCAACCACCCCCAGACTATACCAAAGCAACGACTTAACTCCAAGAGAATTCAGCAAAATAACCCATGCGGAGAGGCTTCTGCATTAGCGCAACTGATCAAGATTTTCGTTCGTGCAGGTACTGCACCAATTGCCCGACGGTCTGGACGTCGAGGATTTCGTCATCGATTTTGATGGAAAAGCGTTTTTCCAGATCGAATGTCAGCTCGGCCATGGCAACCGAATCGATGCCTATCATCGCCAAAGAATCGTCCAAATGAGGCTTGCTGCCAACGATCTTCGCCAAGTAATCGATGACTTGAACCTGCGTTTCCTCGATGTTTTCCATGGCCTGCTCGCCGGATTCCTTCTCGCTGGGGGCCTTCGACTCCAAGAGCCAAAACGATAGCGGGAAACAGGGTTTGAAATCAAGCCCCACCGGCTCGCTTGAGCGCCTGATCCAAATCGGCAATCAAATCTTCGGGGTCTTCAAGTCCTACTGAAATCCGTACCAACGTATCACGAATGCCGGCTTTGGCCCTGGCAGCAGGATCATAGCTAGCATGTGACATTGTTGCAGGTTGTTCGATCAGCGACTCGACGGCCCCGCAGCTTACGGCCAACCCAAACAAATCGGTCCCCTTACAAACCCGTTTGGCAGTCTCGATGTCTCCTGCGACCTCAAAGGAGACCATCCCGCCGAACTGATCTCCCATCAACCGACGGGCCCTGGAATGGTCCGGGTGACTGGCCAGTCCCGGGTACATAACCCTTTGGACTTGGGGATGGGACTCGAGCCACCGAGCGATGCACAGTGCCGACGCCGACTGTTCGCGGACTCTGAGTTCCATGGTCTTGATCCCGCGATGAAGCAGGAAGGCCTCTAAGCCCCCGATGACGCTGCCGGTTGCGTTTTGGATGAAATAGAGTTGCTGATGGAGTTCAGGGGTTTTCGCTGAGAGGGCTCCTGCAAGGCAGTCGCTATGCCCACCGAAATACTTGGTGGCCGAATGCATGACGATATCGGCTCCAAGCTCCAGGGGTCGCAAGATACACGGTGGGACAAACGTGCTATCGACGGCCAGCAACACACCTGCTTTTTTTGTCACCTCAGCGATCTGCTCTAAATCGGGGACGCTCATGAGCGGATTTCCGATCGACTCGACCCATACCATCTTGGTTTGAGGCTTGATCGCTTGGCCAATAAGATTCGCTTGATCGGCATGCACCAAGGTAACTTCGATGTTGCTGCGATTGCAGATTTTATGCAGCAGTCGATAAGTTCCCCCGTACATATCGCAACCGGCGACGATGTGCGAGCCGGCTGGTAGCAGACCCATGGCGCAATGGGTTGCAGCCATCCCGGATGAAAACGCCAGCGCCCCGGCAGCACCTTCTAAATCGGCGATCGCTTTTTCAACCCGAGCGCGGGTCGGAGAGCCGCTGCGGGAATAGTCAAACGCACCCCAATCACCCGGTCCTGGCTGAACGTAAGTCGTCGACAAATAGATCGGTGGCACGACCGCACCAGTTGCGTCTGGTTCGCTACCGACATGGATGGCTCTGGTTCGAAATTTCACAGGCGGTATCTCTCTAAGTAAGTCGATTGGTTGAGTCAATTAATTCGTTTCGAGGGCTTGTCGCAAGTCCTCGATCAGATCGTCGGTGTCTTCGATCCCAACGGCCATACGGATCATGTTATCGTGGATTCCAAAGCCCGCACGTTGCTCGGGAGGATAATCGAAATAGCTCATGACCATCGGTTGCTCGATCAAACTCTCGACCCCTCCGAGACTTGGTCCGATTCGGGGGATTTTGCATCGATCGATGATGGCCGCGGTGGCTTGCCAATCGGCATCTTTGACTAGGAACGTGATGAGGCCTCCGAAACCCTTCATGGTCTTTTTGGCGATCGCGTGCGAAGGATGCGAGACGAGCCCTGGATAAAAGACTCTTTCGACACGCGGGTGAGCTTCGAGAAATTCTGCGATCTTTTGCCCGTTGTGGTTATGCCTTTCCATACGCAGTGCGAAGGTCTTGAGGCCTCTTTCCAGCAAATACATGTTATGAGGTGAATTGATCGAACCGAGGATTCCTCGCAGCTTGCGAACCGGTTCGAGCTTTTCTTTCGAGCCACAGATCACCCCAGCTAGCAGATCGTTGTGCCCGCCCATGTACTTGGTCGCCGAATGCCAGACGTAATCGACCCCCCAATCGATGGGCTTGAGATTGTATGGGGTAGCGAGCGTTGAATCGATGAGCGTTTCAACCCCGGTTTGTTTTCCGATGGCGACAAAGGCTTCTAAGTCGATCACCGACAGGTGGGGATTGGTGGGCGACTCGCTGACGATCATTTTGGTCTTGGAGTTGATCGCTTTTCGCATCGCATCCATGTCGCCGGTTTTGACTTGGTGGGTAACGACTCCGAATCGTGAAAGGTGTTTGACGCAGAACTCGCGAGAGCGGTGGTAACATTGATCGAAAAAGACGATTTCATCACCTGAAGAGAGTTTGCACATCAGCAGACCGACGATGGCAGCCATTCCGCTGGAATAGATGATCGCATCCTGGGAACCCTCCAATGCGGCTAGTTTGCGCTCGACAACTTTTTCGTTCGGATTGCCATAGCGACCGTACTCTTCGCGATCGTGGTTCTCTCGCAGATAGTCCAAGATCGTTTGTGTCGACTCGAAGGTGTAGGTCGAAGAGCAGCAGATCGAGTCGGTGATCGCATCATTGGGTTTTTGCCTTGCCTCCCCAGCATGAACGCTTTGGGTACCGAAACCAAGATCGCGATTGGGGTTGTTAGGCAAACTCATGAGGTGTGACGAACCTAAGGGGGGATCGAGTAAGGTTGGTCAGAGTTCGCAGCAAGCGGATCCGAGACAACGGCGATCGGGGCTTATCGATGCCGCTGGAAGCGAATGGCTCTTTAGCAGTGAGGCTGCAATCGGCCGCAAATCCCTGAATTGGAAGCCCTAATTTTAATCCCAGCCGAAAAATCATCAAGCCTGAAAACCAGCCGCCGGCGCAAACCAAGGCTAAACAGGACCGCTAATTGGCACTTATCGACGCTCATACAACAGCCGCCAAGCCAGAACCAAACCCCAACCGCACATTACCATCAGCGCCCATCAGCGAACATCAGTGGTCAAAAAAAAGGACCGCTAATAGGCACTCATCGACGCTCATACAACAGCCACAAAACCAGAACCAAACCCCAACCGCACCCTTCCATCAGCGGCCATCAGCGAACATCAGCGGTCAAAAAAACAGGACCGCTAATAAGCACTTATCGACGCTCATACAACAGCCACAAAACCAGAGCCAAACCCCAACCGCACCTTTCCATCAGCGGCCATCAGCGAACATCAGCGGTCAAAAAAACAGGACCGCTAATTGGCACTTATCGACGCTCATACAACAGCCGCCAAGCCAGAACCAAACCCCAACCGCACCTCTCCATCAGCGGCCATCAGCGAACATTAGCGGTCAAAAAAACAGGACCGCTAATAGGCACTTATCGACGCTCATGCAACAGCCGCAAAACCAGAACCAAACCCCAACCGCACATTACCATGAGCGGCCATCAGCGAACATTAGCGGTCAAAAAAACAGGACCGCTAATAGGCACTTATCGACGCTCATACAGCAGCCACAAAACCAAAACCAAACCCCAACCGCACATTACCATCAGCGGCCATCAGCGAACATTAGCGGTCAAAAAACAGGACCGCTAATTGGCACTTATCGACGCTCATACAACAGCCACAAACCCAAAACCAAACCCCAACCGCACATTACCATTAGCGGCCATCAGCGAACATTAGCGGTCAAAAAAACAGGACCGCTAATAAGCACTTATCGACGCTCATACAACAGCCACAAACCCAAAACCAAACCTCAACCGCACCTTTCCATCAGCGGCCATCAGCGAACATTAGCGGTCAAAAAACAGGACCGCTAATAGGCACTTATCGACGCTCATACAACAGCCACAAAGCCAGAACCAAACCCCAACCGCACATTACCATCAGCGGCCATCAGCGAACATTAGCGGTCAAAAAAACAGGACCGCTAATTGGCACTCATCGACGCTCATACAACAGCCACAAAGCCAGAACCAAACCCCAACCGCACCTTTCCATTAGCGGTCATCAGCGAATATTAGCGGTCAACTTTAAACATTAGCGGTCATCAGCGAACATTAGCGGTCAACTTTAAACATCAGCGGTTATGTGCGTTCTAGCCCCGAAGTAAAACGCGGAGGTCGCAAACATTTGTGTGGGTCGGTCCTGTCTGGATCAGATTGCCGGTTCGCTCAAACACCCGATACGAATCGCATCTTCGGATCGCATCCTCCAGCTCAGAAATGCCGTCGCCAGAATCTTGGTCACTAAGCCACGGACCATCAATCCATGCTCCAGCTGCCTGAGTCGTCCCGTCTTCTCCATCAGTCCCTCCGGAAACCAATGCCATCGATTCCCTGCCATCACCAAGCGATCGTCGAAACTCCGCAAACTTTGGATCGACCAGCATCGCTCTTGCCGCCGACAACACCAAATGCTGGTTCCTCCCCCCTTGTCCCCGTATCGAGGCGTCCGCCAAAACCACCGTCGGCTCCCCTCCACTGATCCAAACACTCCTGCTCGGCATCCCAAGGACCCGCTCGGCGAACTCCACTCCCACCCGATCGGCGGACCCTTGTGCCTCGACCTCCGATCGTCCTTGGGCCTGATACCCAAGCTCTCGCGCATGCACCATGGCCGCTTGCACCGCCGTCTGATTGTTGGCCAAAACAAACGCTTGCGCCATAGCCTCCGAAACACGCTTATCCGACGCATCGGTCGATCCGATTTGAAGCAATTTGGAGACCACCTCAGAAAATTCGCCAAAGGCGAATCGTTGCAATATCTCCGCAGCAAGCTTCGGATCCGGGGCCGGCTCCAAAACCGTCGGGCCCGATCCTATCATCTCCAAGGGATCCCCAAGCACGTCGGAAATCACCAACGTGATCAAATGACCCGCCTTGCACCGACGCGCCAATCCCCCACCTTTGACCTGACTCAACGCTCGACGCACCGCATTGAGCTCCTGGATCCCAGCACCTCGGCTCGATAAGGCTCGCGTGATCGCAACCTTGGTCTCCAAACTCAACCACTCGCAAGGTGCACACAGCAGCGCAGAACCTCCCCCACTCAGCAAAAAAATCACCGCATCTTGTGGACCCGCTTGCTCAACCTGCTCCAAAATCGCTTGAGTCCCTGCCATGACCCTTGGCGTCGGCTCATTGACCCCGCTGGGTCTTGCCTGACAAATCGTTACCCCCGACTTGCAATAAGCGAGACTCTTCCGATCGAGCGAAACCTGAAGCGATCCTGGAACAGCCCCCTCGGGCACGTTGATCCACCCAAGAGTCTCAATCCGACGCGATGCAATCCCACCTTGGTCGATCACCTCCAGAAGCCCTTCAAGCATTCCTGCAGTGGCTTTTCCTGCACCTACGATGATCAACCGCTGAGCCTTCGATAAATCGATGCGTTGGCCTTGAACCTCAAGCGTCTTGCCATCCCATCGAAGCGAGTCTCGGACAACGCGATCCGCCCGCACTGCATCGACACCCGCTTGCCATATCTCTAACGCATCTTGGGTCGACCGGTCCACAGGCAACTTCGCCTCTATCATAAGGAAAGCACGTATTTGAGCAGCTCGATCCTTTGACGCTCATCGAGCGAGTCGAGCAACCCCACCGGCATGAAGGAGTTCTCGGACACCTTGAACTCATCGATCTCGGACTTAGCGACTTGAATCGTCTTAGTTGCAGTGCGGATCGAGATAACGCTGTCGCTTTCGGACTGAACCAAGCCGGTGATGATTTGCCCATCCTTGGTCCGAATCACCCGAGCTTGGTAGTCTTTTCCGATGACGGCGTTGGGATCGATAATGTTTTCGATCGCATAGTCGATCCCCTTGGCTCCAGTCCCCTGCAACTTGGGTGCGATCTCGATGTTCTCTTTGGCCGACACGTGGCAAGAGGCGCACAGCTTTTCAAAATGCTTCTTACCTGCACCTGCATCAAAGGCCCAAAGCGGTGCACCTCGATAGGCTTGAGTGGTCTTGCGAATCTGATCCTTCATCGCTTCGGAACCGCTGCGGACTTGACCCCACTCCTTGGCAATCCGATCGTTAAGCTTCGGATCGCCCAGCAATGTCATCTGGCGAGCATAGTACGCGGTCAAAACAGATCGATCGACTCGCTTGTCCGCAAGCGCATCGAGCAGACTGCTAGCGAATGTCTTGCGACTAGTCAGTAGATCCAGACCCGCTGCTACCGCGTCCGGAGCAAAGCGTTTCATTCGCTCGATCACCGCAGACGCTATTTTTGGATCCTCGTACCTACGAAGCAGCGCGAGCCCCTTGGCCGCCAGTTTTGGCTCATCGAGCGTCTCTAGCAGCAACGGTAAGTTTTCTGGAGAACGATCCTGTTGCAAGACATCCATCGCCTGCGATCTGGCTTGGATCGATTGGTCCGGTGCAAGCCGCTTGCGAACGGTATCAAACAGCAGCCGATCGCCCATCTGCGCACCGATCGACTCGGCGAGATTTCGAATCCCTCCATCGGTGGAACTGTAAAGAGTCCTCGAAAGCTGATTCCATGCCTGACTGGTCTGCACATCGCTTTGCCCTCGAAGCGACAGTTCGAGTATTTCAAGATCGTGACGCAAACGACTTGGATCAGCCTCGAGCAATCCCGACAATAAGGCTTGCCGGCCCGCTTCGGATGTCTTGGCTGCATACCAAAGAATGCTGTCGCGAACCGTTTCCAAAGGTGTCGTTCGAGCTATCTCCAATGCCTTGGACTCTACCGACGCTTGATTGATGCTCCAGTGCTTACCGATAGCCTGCCACAAGATTACCGGCAGATCGCGGTCTTGGGCGCATTGAGGTTGATTGCACAGTACCTGGAGGCTTGCCCAAGCTTCCGCGTTTGCAAATCGCCCAGCAGCAAGTGCAATCTCTCGCTTGACCATCAGCGAACTTTCGTTCTTAGCCAACTCGGTGAGTCTCTCTGGTCGCGCTGACAAACGCACACCCCAAGCACGCACCATTTCGCTAGGATCGGCCAAGCTCGATGCGATGTCTTGGTCGGTAATCGCACGCAGGGATGCCAGTGCCCAAAGGGATTGAAGCCGATTTGGCAAATTGCCAATGGCCTGTGTCACCATGGCTGGAACGGGCTTTCCCGCGTAGCGACTGGCAAGAACCAACCGTGCGGCACGCACGTGCCAATCGTCCGAGAGCCGAAGGGCTTCGACCAGTTCCAAGTCGGTCGCTCTGGTCCAATCACGTCGATTGGGTTTGTAATTTGCATCGAACTTCATGCGATAGATTCGACCGTTGCCGCGATCCCATTGCTCAACCCCAGGATTATGGCAATGGCGAGTATCGACCCAATCGCTCATGTACAAGGCCCCATCGGGACCGACGGCAAGATCGACTCCGACGAAAGCAGGATCGCTGCACAGCAATAGGTCATTACCGGCGTGGATCGAGTTGTATCCACCGGCTTCGCGTCGATTGATCTGATGGTTAAGTTGATGGCCATGGAGGTTGTGGGTGAGCAAATGATTGCGGTACTCTTTGGGCCAATTGTCACCCAAATAAATCGCAGTCCCGACATGCGAATGGCCGCCATAGATCTCTCCGGTTCCAGGACGGCCCGCTCCTCCTTCGCCCGAATCGTACCTTGCTGAGGCCAAAAGATAGTTCTGCAAATGCGGGGCGCTTGGGACTCCATTGTTCGAAATGAAGGGCGCATATCCTCCGTTGACTTGATTCCAGTAATGCCCCCCGTGCATCACGTGCGTGGTCCCACCCTTGCCCCAAAAACTACGGCAATGAGTTATGAAGAATTGTCCATGCTCGTCAAAGTCCAGGCCCCAAGGATTGCTCGTCCCATGCGCAAAAACTTCGAAACGATTCTCGATCGGATCGTATCTCCAAACGCCAGCCGCCAAATAGACTCGGTCTTGTTCGGCTGCACCTGGTTTGCCTACCGACGAAGTATTGAAAACACCTTGGGTGCCATAGAGCCATCCGTCTGGCCCCCATACCAAGCTATTGAGAGTCTCGTGGGTATCCCCAAACCCGAATCCATCCAAGAGGACTTGGGCCGCTCCATCTGGAACATCATCCCCATCGCGATCGGGGATGAACAGTAACTCAGGTGCTGCTCCGACCCAAACACCACCGTGCCCGACTTCGATGCCGCTTGCCAAGTTCAACCCTTCGACAAAAACTTTGCGACTTTCAAATCGACCATCGCCGTCGGCATCGGCTAGGATCACGATCCTATCGAGCCCTTGACCTTCCGGGCGTTTTTGGGGATACGAGTGTCCTTCGAGCACCCAAAGTCTTCCTTTGGGATCAAACGCAAAGGCGATCGGCTGATGGACATCGGGTTCGGCTGCGATCAATTCCACCGAGAAGCCATCGGGAACATGCATCTGCTCGAGTGTCTGATTCGCTACACTAGATTTGTCTTGCGGAGCGATCTTGTTGGGAACCAAGCTATGCAGCACGGCATTGAAAGTGGACCTAGGTCCAGCATCGGCAGCCACCGTGATCGCCGGAGGCGCATCGTAAAACCGAAAATCATCAAAGTTCAGGTGTCCCCAAGCTCCTGGGTTTTCATCGACAAGACGAACGCTGATGCTAGCTCCCTGGTACTCGCGAAGATCCACCGCGATGCGGCGCATCTGCTCTCGATTGTCGCCCGATGCGCGAGCGATGATCTTGGTCTCGGCTCCTTGCTGGTCGTGCAAAATAACTTCGGCACGCGTCGAATTGTCTTGACCTCCTCCAAAGAGAAAACCTGCATACCGATGGGTGACTTGGAAAGGATACGATTGCAGGGTCCCAGTCCCTGCGTCCTGCACGATTTCGTACCCACCGATGAAGTACTCACCTTGTTTGTTGCTGACTTGACCTGGCCAACGTTTCGAGATGCCGTCTTGGCGTAAGGGTTGTTTTTCAAATGCGTTCCCGATAGCCTTCCAGCCATCGAGCGAACCGAGTTCAAAACCCAAGTTCAGGGGCTTGGCGTCTTTTCCCTGCGGTTCGAACCCCTCTTGCTGCTGACTTACCGACGGGGATTCCTCCGGCAACTCGAACTTAGCCAATCTCCCAGCATCATTTTCGCTAAGGGTTTCCAGAGTGATGTTGCGAAAAGCGATGCGCGTCTCGGGACCCGAGTGCAGTTGCAACGCCAAGTTACCGGCAAGATCCTTTTGATCGATCTGCTGATCCCAAAGCTGTGAGAACAGACTGCCGTTGACATAGACGTCGATCCGTTCACCGATGGCCACGATGCGGTAATCGTTCCACTGGTTCTCACGAAACAACACCGGGTACTGATGCACTGGAGCATAGCGTTTGGCCAGTCGCTTCCCATCAGGCAAGATCTTTACACGTTCGCCCCGTTCGACGAGCATCGCGCGGCCATGCTCATCGTAGATTCGACCCAACCATGTGCTTCCCATGTCCAAGTCCGCTTGATAACCCGAAACATGATCGACGCTGTCGACTTGGCAACGTATCTGAATCCCTGAGTTGGCAGCGGCAAGACCCGAGAGATGGAACTCGAGTTTGAGTTCAAAGTCTTTCAACTGGCCCGCTCGCCAAACCAACCAAGTATTTTTACCGAGGGTCTTTCCTTTGGGAATTTCCCCGACGATCGAGCCTTGGTCGATCCGCCAACGGTTCCAGTCCCCTTCCCAGCCATCGAACGTGCCGTCAAAGATTCTCTTTGGTTCCTGAGCCGATGCATGGTCGACCCAAAGCAAAACGATCCAAAAGCAAACCATCAGTCGGCAAAGGGATTTGCAAACTAACAAGCAAGTTCGATAAGTGGACATAGCGAAAACTCAGCTTGCAAGAATCCGTTAAGGGAGAGGGCAAATCGACAGCGCAGTGAACTCGACCTCGGAGCCTGGATCATGGCCTTGGAGCATGATCGTTCCGGCTTCGGTGCGAAGTCCCTTGCGAGGGTTCTCGTTGGGTGCACGTGTATCGGTCCAAGCCACCACCGGGACACCTTCGACCCAAGTCGCCATGGTCGGACCATCGGCGATGATTGTGATATGGACAGGCTTGCCTTCGTCGCTCAAGACTGCTTTTGCGTTCTGACGGCGGAAGATGGATCCGGATCCAGCATCGACTGCACGTCGCCGATCTTCTTTGAATCCATGATGGATTTGGCATTCGTAACCGTTCATGTCTTCGCCTGGAATGCATCGGAAGAAGATTCCGGAGTTGACGTTTTCCGTAAGGGTTAACGCGGTGGCTTGCAAGCAAAGATTTGCGTGGGGTTGCAGCAGTTCGATATGGCCTCGGCCACCTTTGAGTTTGATCGTACCGGTATCGGTGAAACTGGCTTCGATGGTCCCTGCAGGTTCGTTCCAATCGCTTTTCTCGGCTTTCGGTAGCACGCTATATCCGATAGGCCGCAGACGAATGTTGCGGAATCGAATAGGTCCCTCTTTGAACTGAAGACCGATCTGGCCAGCGATCAGGCCGGTGGTGTCTTTGTAGTCGGCAGCTTGCTGGCCATTGACCCAGACTTGGATGTGATCTTGATCGACAAGTGCATGCAGCGAGTGCCACTGACCCGCTTCCGGTGCAGTGACTTGATCGGAAACCTTGGCTCGACCGACGATCGAACCGGTCGGGAAAGGGTTGTCTACAGGCGCGATGTTGATTTCGTAGCAGTCCTTGGCCGGATCCTTGACCGACTCGGAAGTCCGCAGAAATAAACCGCTGTTGGTTTTCTCGTCAGCTTGGAACTCGAGCTCGATTTCATAATCGCTGAAACGGACTTCAGTCAGCAAGAAACCTGCTTGTCCTTCCTTGGCGACGATTTCTCCGTTATCCACTTTCCAATCGACTTGGGAACTGGCCTTCCACCCCAAAAGCGACTGGCCATCGAACAGACGGATCCATCCCAGATCCAGTTCCTCAGCCGGCAGTCGGGCTTCCAAGAGTGCCTCGACATTGACCGAATCATCCAACGGGGCTTCCGCAGGCTTCGGTGCGGGAGTTTTCTGACCCTGGGGCTTGGTAGCTTCTTGACCAAAGACCCTCGGGGCAGATGGGACGCTGATCGATAGGACAGGACCGCTTAGAGCCATCAGGCCAAGCAGGGACGACTTGATCAAGGATCGAATATCTCTAGCCATACTTCGAACTTCGGTGGGGATACGGGAGGATGGGAATCAGACGTTGGCCAGCAGAGGACCAATTCGTTTCGGGTCTTCAGAGCCGCAGCGATCTGCCAATCATACCCGAATTCCTCAGAATTCTCAGCCTCAACCTGGCTTGCATGGTGCAAGTCTGGAATTTCAGAATTCAATTGGGCTGAATTCCAATGGGCAAGAGGCTGTCCATTGAGATAGGCATCCTGGAGTTTGCCATGGCAAACAACTTTCAACTGCACACGCGTTTCTTCCCCCAGGTTCGTCGGCTTCTGGAAGAATCGCTGCAGTGAAAACCGGCACGATGGATTTGGAATCGGAGTCCAAGCTCTTGCTAGGGAGATTCGATGAGGATTGGGCATTCGAGTTCACTCGCACTCTTGCTGCTGCTCAAAAATGCTACTGCTTGGGTAAACTCCTGGCAGATCTCCGACGTACCATCGGTCCAGGACGGCTTTCCACTCTTCGAAATTTTTTACCCTTGCGAATTGTTCGCGGACTTCGAGACCGCTAGGATGGGATGCCGAGTACTTGATCCCGAACTTGCGCATCGGGACGCCGGCACGCTCCGGTCCATAGAGTTGTTCGGCCAATCGAAAATGCTCGAGGATGACTTCGCGCTGCTGGTGGACGCTCGGTGGGGGCGGTAGTGGCTTGCCATCAAAGATCGCTTGGGCCTGGCCAAAGATCCATGGGTTGCCGATACACCCTCGGGCGACGGTAACGCCATCAACACCGGTTTCAAGCATCATACGCAAGCAGTCTTGGGCACTGAACAGATCCCCGCTACCGAGGATGATTTTATCCTTGCCGACATGCTGCTTGACTTCCTTGAGGAACGACCATCGGCTTGGACCGATGTAACGCTGCTGTACAGTCCGACCGTGGACGGTGATGGCGGAGATACCGTAAGCGAACGCACCGTCAAGGATTTCGTAAAAATGGTCGCGGCTTTCTTGGGTGTCATCGATTCCTCGCCGCATCTTGATCGTCACCGGGATATTCGGTGGAACGATATCGCGTGTCCTGCGAACAATTTCCAGCGCGACTGTCGGTTGGCTTAGATGAAAGCCACCGCGGCAACGTCCAAGCACTTTGCGAACCGGGCAACCGAAATTGATATCGATGACACTGAAACCAGCTTCGACAAGCTTCTGGGCTCCTAAGGAAAATTGTTCGGGTTCGGCCCCCATGAGCTGGCCTGCAACGGGGTGCTCTTCCGGGGTGTTGTAGAGGAAATGCTGAGTTTTTTTCCGTTCCTTGAGGCTGATTAAAAACTGATCGAGCATGACTTCGCAAAGCGAATACGAAGCCCCCATGCGGCGTGCAATCAATCGCATGGCCCAATCGCTGTATCCGCTCAATGCGGCTTGGACAACTGGAAAGCCGATGTCGACCTTTCCGATACGAAGTGGAGCGATGCCTGGGATCATGTGCGGGTTGTCTGGGGCTTGCGAAATTCGTCGGCCAGGATGTCGGCGGCTTGCTGACCGACCTCCTGCCACTTGCCAATGGTTGCTTGTCGGACCAGTTTTGCCGTGGGGTACCATGGAGAATCAGAGCGATCGAGCAACCATCGCCAATCGGGGGTGAAACCCAATAGGATCAGTGTCGGTCTTGCCAAGGCACCGGCAAGGTGGGCCATGGAAGTATCGCTGGTGACGATCCAATCGAGATGATGCAGGATGGCCGCCGTGTCCATGAACGCACCGCTGGAGCGATCGATGTCCTCTGGCAGTGTATAGATCGGTTTGCTTGCCGTCCACTGCTTGAGCTGCTGGCTTCCTGGTCCAAATTGCAAGCTGATCAATTGCACATCGTCCAGCTGGCTTAAAGGTTCCAAAGACGACAGAGGGAACGAGCGGAACATATCGGCTTGGTGATCGGGATTCCCTTGCCAGACCAATCCGATCCGGTGTTTGGCAGGTGGCAAGAGTTCATCGAGTTTGCGTTTCCAGTAACCGACGAGGTTTGCTGGGATATGCACATAGGGAACATCGTTTGGGATATTCGCTAGATCGGTTTTGAGAACATCGGCCACATCGATCAACGAGCAATGATAATCGAAGGGCTGCTCGATTTTCCAGGTGTTGGGTACCAAGGAAGAGATACCTGGGCAACCTTGAAGCAACGCGGTCAGTTGGGGTTGGGAATGGACGATCGTTCGAGCGCCGCGCTGCTGCAGGATCTTGGCATAGCGAACGAAGTGGATGGTATCACCGAGTCCCTGCTCGGCATACAGCAGGATCGTTTTACCTTGAAGGTCTTGGCCATTCCATTTCGGCTGAGCATAGCGATGCTGGATAGCTTCGACACAGTTCCATCGATGTCGATATTCCTGCCACCCGGTTTTGAAGTCACCTTGGAGCAGATGGATCACACCTAGGTTGCGATGGAGTTCTGCGTCCTGGGGTTGAAGCCGCATCGCGTCGGCGTAGTATTTCAAAGCCAGATCGATCCGACCTGTCCAAGCGTGCAAGGTCCCTCGGTTTCGATACGCGTTGAAGTAATCGGGTTTGATGAGGATCGCTTGTTGGAATCGAAGATCGGACTCCTCGATGCGACCGAGGTATCGCAGCGAGTTACCTAAGTTGTTCAGCGCGATGGGAAACGACGGTTGGATCGCGATCGATTTCTCGTAAGCCTTGACCGCGCTTGCGTAATCCCGCTGGTCGTGCAAAGCGATCCCTAGATAGCACCAAGCATTGGCGTTGTTGGGTTCCTTTTGGAGGACTTCCTCGTAAATCTGCTTGGCCGCAGCGACATTTCCTTGTTGGTGGACTCGCCAAGCGGCGACAAGTTTCTGTTGGCTATCAGACATGCGTTTGGTTTGTTACAGGTTCCATGGTCAACTTGCGCGGTTTATCGAAATAAGCCAACAAGGCGGGTAAAAGGAACATATCGCAAAGCAAGGCCGTGACCAGTGTGATTACCCCCAAAACTCCGAAGACACGATGGTCTCTTGTGTCGGAAGTCACCACGCTGCTGAATCCTGCTACCAGCACGATGGTCGTCATCATCATGCCCGTACCGACCTCTCGAAAAGATCTTTGGATAACCGAGGCATGAGAGCCACCATGCTTAAACTCTTCAAGGTATCTGGACATAAAGTGGATCGTATCATCGACAGCAATCCCCAAACAGATGGTAAAGCAGCAGACGCTAACAACCTCGAGCGGCTGCTTGGTGATGACCATGTAGGCTGCCGATGCCAGAAGTGGCAATACATTCGGGACGATCGCGATCAGACCCAGCCGTAGCGAGCGGTAGGCGACTGCCAGTACCGCAAAAATGATCAGTGCAGCCGAACCGAGACTTGCGGTCAGATCGGTGACGATGGTGTAGAGGTTTCGCCATCGCCAAATCGCTTCGCCTTGCATCTCCATTGTCAATCCAGGATTCTTCGCAGCGATCGATTGAAGGGATTGATCGATGCGTTCGAAGGTGCTTTGGTAAGTAGCTGTACCGAGATCCTTGCACCGATAGGTCATGGTGGCTGTCGATTGATCTTGGTCAAAAAGCCGCTGGCGCAAGGGTGGTGGCAGCAACTCGGCCATCGAGAGTTTGTCCAGCACCGAGCCTTCACCGGGCAGAGCGTTGAGCAAGGTTACCAGCGACAGTGGATGACCGATAAGCGGCTCGCTTTTGAGTACCGATTCGGCTTGGTCGAGAGCCATCGCCACTTGCTCGCTGCTCAATTTTTGCGGATCCCATTGGACATTGATCATGCAGACATCCAGCCCATTCATCGCTTGGTCCAAATGGGCCAAGGATTGCTGGGCATCGCTGCCGGTAGGAAAGGCACTGGACTTGCGATCGTCGGGACGTAGGGCTAGAGCCAATCCGCCTAAGCCCAAGGTGAGCAGGATGGCAAGATAACTGATCGATCGTTTGCGATCGATGATCCAATGGATTGTCGTTTCGAGTCGTCCGATGGCGTGTTGCAACAGATCTCGCTCGGAGCCTCGGCTCAGTCGCCTGCTCCATGGGGTCATGCTGATGAGCGGGATCACAAGCATGACCGAAATCCAAGTGGCAGTCGCACCCAAAACGCACGACCAGCCGAATTCACGGACGACTTGATGGTTTGCCCAAGCCAGCGAGCCCATGCCGATGGCCGTAGTGAGCGACGTCAAAAAGCAAGCCAATCCAACCAGTTCCAGGGTTCGCTTGCAGGCATCCTTGGGCGCCATCCCTTCACGCATGCATTTTCGAATGTGGATCATGATGTGGACTCCGTCGGTAAATCCGACGAGACTCAGCAACACCGGCAGGATCACGAAGCTAAAGGGGTTTTCTTGAAGGTCGAAATAACGAAGGAACCCCAAGGTCCAGAACACACCCAGCACGGGTGCTGCAGCGACGACCAAGACGACCGAAAGACCACGAAACAAAATCGCAGCCATCAGCAAGATCATGCTATAGCCGATGACTTGGTAGCGGATTTCATTGTTTCGATTGTTTTTCATCAGCACCATGCGAAGCGGAACGTTGCCTGTGACGTGGAACTCCATCGGTACGCCAGGATGCTCCGATGCGACCTGTTTGGCAGCTGCCAGGATCGGCTCGGTGCACTGCGCATTGTCTTGGATGTAAAGCCAATCGTATTGGATCTCGATCAGCGCCGTTTGCGCGTCATCTGAAAGCATTTGCCCAACGACTAGAGGATGGGCGATGGCTTTCTTCTTCGCGACATCAAAGCGTTGCTGGGTCGCGTTGCCTCGGGGCAATATCGGCTCACTCAGTCCGAAAATATTCAGCGGAGGGGCTTGATCCAGTGAGCGTACCGAAGCGACAACATCCAGCGCATCGACTCGCTCTACGACCTCTCGAAACGCCTTGGATCCTTCGGGAGTAAAGATCGATGGGGATTTGACCACCAAGACCGCTTCGCTTCGTCCACCACTATTACCAAAACCGCCCCTGCGTCCAAAACGTCGCGGGGCGTTGGAATCTCTGGCTGCCGAGGAGTTTGCTGTAGCAGACGATTCGCCAGAAGCGATACCCGCATCGGCGGAGTTTGGGAACCATCGCGACTTGAGTTTCTCAGGCCAATCCGGATCCAGATAACCTCCAATGGCAAGTCCGGTCAGGAGGACCAGCAAGGCCAGACATAGGCGTGGAAAATCCATGACCGAAGCAAAGAGCCGAGCGGTGAAACTGGTCGTTGTTGGTTTGGGGTCGCGGTCCGACGGATCCGAATGATGACTTTGGGTGGGGTTATGAAGCATGGACTTATTGACCACCCCGGCGCTGGTTTCTGCCGCTGGATTCTTGGCCAGCTTGGATCAGTTCCTCTCGCGTGATTTGTCGATCGTTGTTTCGATCGATGCGAAAGAACCCAAAGTCGCGAAGGATGCGAGGCGACTCCTCCCAGGAGACGATTCCATCCTTGTTGGAATCCCACTTGGCAAGGTACTCGTCAGCGTACTTGGTTGCATCGTCCTGTGGCAAATCCAGAGGCTTGCTCATGGTTTGTGCCGGGCGATCGCTGCGCTGAGCGATACTGCGCTGTTGCAAACTGTCGGACTCATTCCGAGGCCGCGATACTTCGAAAAAAGCCACGGCCATTTCTTCCCAAGTTTGATCGCCCCACATCACAAATTCATCGGGAGCAGGGTTGGTGGGGTTTGCATCCGAGTTATCGAACGAGGCGGTGAATTCCAAACCGTCGATATCCGACAGGGGGATCCTGTCGGTCCACTCGTAAGTATGTTGCCAGTTGAAATCATAGCGAGGAACATTCAACAGAACTTCGGTGGCCTCACCGCGTCGCGCCCGAAGCTCGAAGGCTTTGCCACGAACGTGCATGTGCGGGGAAACAGCTAGCAGTTCTCCGTTCTTTGGAAACCTGGGAACCCTTGCGGTAACACTGTGATTGCTGGCACCAGGTGGAATTTCAAAGTCTTGATCGATACCCACGACTGTGAAGACTTCGTGGGTGACGGTCGGCTCGTCGACAAAAGTCAGACCGATCTTGGACAAATCGCTTGTCGGTCGTCCGTTAGGTGTGTAGTGCATCTGAAACACAAACTTCGAGCCAGCAGGGATCTTGCGAGCATAGCCACTTGGAAAGCGGGTCGCCATCTGACCCGGTACGTATGCGGTCAGCCAACCGATGCCGATAAATTCAGAGTCATCAGGGGGGCGGATAAAGACGATCGCATGGTGCACCACCGAAGGATCTCCCGGGATGACTTGCGCCGAAGCGACCCAGCGATCTTCGTTGATCTTTGGATCTACCACGAAATACTGGTAGTCGACTGTTCCAGATGCAGGAATGTTATAGGCTTTGGTGTTCATAGGAACGACAAGATCGGGATCTTTTCCCAAACGCCATCCGCTTTCGGAAAATTTCGCAGGAGCCAATTTCGAAGCGTCTCCGATAGGGGCCCCTGATCGTACCCATTGCCGGACGATTTCAATCTCTTGGCGGGAAATCGAGCGCGAGTTTTTAAAAGAACCATGAGCGGGGTCGGCGTGCCATGGTGGCATGCGTCCAGTGTCGATGGTTTCGAGGATCATTTCCGACCAGCCTTGCAGTTCGGCGGTGTTGGTGATGTCAAAGGGACCGATTTCACCTGGCCGATGGCATTCGGTGCAGTGCTTGTCAAAAATCGCGGCCACGGAGTCTGCGTAAGTGACCGTTTGCGATGGAGCATTATCGATTGAATCAATTTTGCGAACATAAGCGATCTTGCAACCGACCGGTTCGGTAACCGAGATTTCTGGTGCTGAGCCTCGAAGGGCCGAGCCGATCGCCAGTGCTAAGTCGTCTCGAGTGGTCTTGGAACGGGTGATGCCCGGTGCGTATTGGTCGTCGATGCGACCTCGGTAAAGGACTTCGTTCTTTGGGTTGACCAAAATCACTTCGGCCGTTCGGGTGATCTTCCATGATTGCGCCAAGGCTTGGTCAGTATCTTTTATGAAAGGAAACGAGACATCGAGCTCCTTGGCAAAGTTGCGAATGTCTGGGATGCTGTCCTGAGGGTTGCTCATCACGCCGATCCACTGGACTCCTTGGGAACTCAATCGAGCTTGGAGTTCTTCGAGCCTGCGAGCGTAAAGCTTGGCGACCGGGCAATCACAACCCAAAAAGGCATAGACCCTCAGTTTCGAGTCGGATTGCCACTGGATCGGCTGGTCATCGATCGAGGACAACGTGGGTGGCTCAGGGGTCGTGGGGTTGGGCGATGTTAGAGCAGCGTTTGTAGTACGCGTTGTCACCAAGATCAGTGCCAATGAACAGGCAAGCACGGTGAGCGGTTGCCACCAAGCGCGTGGTAGGAGACTCATATCCATAGTCCGGGTAGATGATATAGGTAGAAAATTTACGATCTGGAGATCGTCGGTCAGTCGACAGTTTTATAGGAAAACCCGTTGAAACGGCAACCGAAGAAACCGATTAAGGATCGTTAATCTTGGACGCGGATTTCCAAATCCACCCAGACTAGGCGATGATCCGAGGCGTTTGCCAAGGCGTTGGACTCAGGGAATTGGGCTTTGGAGGGCCAGAAGATGCCGCTATCGATGACTTTGAGGTTCGACGAGGGCAGGACGAAGTCGACTCGAAGATTTCCTGGGTTTTTGTCGTTGAAATCGCCGGTGTCGTTGGCGGGGTCGCCTTTGTGACCCAAGTTGGCTCCGGCTGATGCAGAGGCGGCTTGGGCTCCGCCGTCGCTTTTTGGGGCTGGATATTTGGCGACGCGAGGATGCTCCAAGAGGTTTCGGATGGCTTGCGCACGGCCATCTCCATCGACTGGATCGGCGTTCAAATCCCCGAGGATGACGAAGCTTGCATCCAAGGCAAGCGATCCTGATTGGTCGAGATCGTCAACGATATAGCTACCTGAAGCATCGCCTGCGATGTAGTCCATCAAGAACCTGATTTCGTCGTGATTGCGGCAACCGTTTCGGTCTTCGGGTCCATCGAAGACCGGTGGTGTTGGGTGCGACGCAATCACATGAAGGATTTGGTTTCCGATTTGAATGGGGACATCCCAGTGGGACTTGGAACTCAATCGCAACTGGTTCCATATTTCGTCTGGATAGTACGATACTTCGGGAGAATTTTCGGTTGCAGGCTTCATGGGACGAAGAGCACCGGGCATTTGACTCCAGCGAAATTTCTGGAAACTGCGCACGTTCTTGGTATCGATAGGTAGGCGGCTAAAGACAGCCATTCCATACTGGCCAGGATAAGCCCCGAAGCCCCAAGCGTCATTGGGTTCGTGAAGTTTTCCGTTTGCATCGAGATCTAGGCCGGAGTCGACACCTGTGTTGACCGGACCGCTGAAGCGATACTTCCACTCCCCTTGGGTCGAACCTTCCGTTTTGTTCAGGTAGTTTGTCCAAAAGAGTTCTACCGAGCGATCATCCAAATCGATTTCGTTGATCAGGATAATATCGGGCGAAACGGTCTGGATAATTTGAGCAATTTTAGCCGCTTGGGGATCTCCTTTCTGGAGTCCTTGGGAAAGCTCACCGAGCGACTTGCGGTTCATTGCGGCGTTGAAGGTTGCCACGCGGATGGTTTTGGTGGTTACTTGCGCCACGGCTATCGATGGGTTGGTTACTAGGGCGTATGCGGTAGCGATCGCTAGGAGCGGAAAGAGTTTCAGAGATTGCATGAGTGGATCGTTTACTTGGAGAATCATCGTAAATCGCTGGATTCGTCGGCAACTTTCTTTTCGATCGTGCGAACCAAGTCGGCGGCTTCTTGGAGGGCGATCAAGATGCGCTGGAGTTGTGGTTGGGTATCGGAGAAATGGTCATGGATGAATTGATCGGCTGTTGAATCTCTCCATTGTTCCTGGACATTACCGAGGGCTTCTCGCCAATCGTTCAGCGTGTTTTGAACGCGGCCTTTGACGCCGACCAAATCGTTGCGAGATCGAGTGCTCATGAAGAATCGTCCGACTATGGTTTGAGATCTTTGGTTAGTTGTCCAAGTCCATCGAGGTTTTCTTTGAGGCGGGTTCGTGCGTCCAGATCGGTGTGATTGAGGATACCAACTGGTCCATCGAAGTTCATTTGACCGATGAGTTTGAGAACTTCTTTGTCGCGGCTGCCTTGTCCGATCGGCAAGATCTTCTTGCCGACACGATCTCCATCGGTTTCCATTCCATTGAGGTTGATCGCCAGTAGGTGGGGTTGGATTTTTTTGAGGATTGATTCGAGCCGATCGAGTTGATGGTGGGCGTGATGAAGGTTGTAGACGATACCGACGTTAGGAAGCCCGATGGCTTGGATCAGACGGATTTGGTTTTCGGGCTCTCCATACCAGCCGCCGTGGTTGTAAAGAGCGACTTTGCAACCGGCATCTTGGGCAGCCAAGGCGATTTCACGAATGCGTTTGGTTTCGGATTCGATGAAGGCTTGGGTCTGCTGCTCGTTCATGGCAGGGTCTCCGCCACCGGTGACCCACAACTGGGGATGAATTTGGTGTTTCTTAATCAAGCTCAGGATGAGTTTGGCTTCGTCGTTCAAGACGGTTGGGAACCACCAAGCGGTCATCTCGATACCGTGTTTTTTCATCGTCGTGATTTCCTCTTCGAAGGAAGCGACGTGTTCGGCTCGGTAGTCGTAGGCAAGTCGTTTGATCCCAAGTTCATCGAGCATCTGTGCCCGTTGCTCGGGGCCTCGTTTCTGGGAGTCAAATGGGACGATGCACCAGGCCACCAGGTTTTGATCCTTGAAAATTTCGCTGCGGAAGGTGGGTTTTTCGGCGGTTTCTTGGCTGCTAACTCTGAGCATGCCGCAGTGAGCAACCAGTAAAAAAGCCCACGCGAGCGAGAGCAAATGGAACCTTCGGTTTTTCATAGGATTGGGATTCGAGGGGAAATGAAGGGAAATCCAGCACGCTGATATTGTACGCTCAAGATCTGCCGTTGTGTTTCCAGGGGTTGGTGAATACATTTTCTAATTCGTTTCTCTCACCTTTTTATCGGTCTAACCCCCTCCTTATTATGGCATCAGCTACCCCCATCACGGTCGCTTACGGCGACGGTATCGGTCCCGAGATCATGGAAGCCACTCTTCACATTATCGAAGAGGCTGGCGCAAGGCTCGAAAAACACGTTATCGAAATCGGAGAGAAACAATACCTAAAGGGAAACATGGCTGGTATCGAACCCAGCGCTTTTGAAAGTTTGCGATCGACTCGCGTGTTCCTTAAGGCTCCGATCACCACACCGCAAGGGGGTGGTTTTAAGTCCTTGAACGTGACCACCCGCAAAGCGTTCGGCCTATATGCCAACATCCGTCCATGCTTAAGCTACGATCCATTCGTTCGGACCAAGCACCCGAAGATGGACGTGGTCATTGTGCGCGAGAACGAAGAGGATCTTTATGCGGGGATCGAACACCGTCATACACTCGATGTCATGCAGTGCTTGAAACTCATTTCGCGACCTGGAACGGAAAAGATCGTTCGCTATGCCTTCGAGTACGCTCGAGCTTACGGACGCAAAAAGGTGACTTGCTTTACCAAAGACAACATCATGAAACTCACCGATGGTTTGTTTCATAAGATCTTTGACGAGATTGCTGCCGAGTATAAAGATATCGAGAACGAACACTGGATTGTCGACATTGGAGCCGCCAAGCTCGCCGATACTCCAGAAGCATTTGACGTGGTCGTGATGCCAAACCTTTACGGCGATATTCTCTCGGATGTGGCTGCTCAGATCGCTGGTTCGGTAGGACTTGCCGGAAGTGCCAACATCGGTGATGGATGCGCGATGTTCGAAGCCATCCACGGATCGGCACCAAGACGAGCCGGACAGAACCTTGCCAACCCATCTGGATTGTTCCTCGGAGCGATTCAAATGCTTGTGCATATCGGCCAAGCCGACATCGCCGAGCGAGCTCATAATGCTTGGCTCAAGACGATCGAAGACGGTGTGCACACGTATGACATTTTCAAGGAAGGCATTTCCAAGGAAAAGGTTGGGACCAAGGAGTTCGCCAAGGCGGTCGTACAGCGACTGGGCAAGAAACCGGAAGTACTCAGGTCGGTTGATTACAGCAAAGCTCCAAAGCGACCTTTGACAACCCGTCCTGCGTATGTTCGCTCGAATGAAAAGCGGGAACTCGTCGGTGCCGACGTGTTCATTGCTTGGACAGATAAAGTCGATGCCCTGGCGGCCAAGTTGCAGCCGCTGGCTGCAGATGGAATGGTGTTGGAAATGATCTCCAATCGTGGCATGAAAGTATGGCCAGGCGGAATGGAAGAGACCTTCACTGTCGACGTCAGCCGCTGCCGATTTGCGTTGCCAGAAGGGTCTGGTAAGGCGACAAGCAACGAAGTCATTTTGGCTTTACTGGGTCGCATTCACAAAGCGGGACTCGAATTTGTTAAATACGAAGGGCTTTATAACTTCGACGGTAAGCCTGGTTTCTCACGAGGCCAAGGCCAGTAGATGAGCCGTACATAAGCGGTCAGTAAAACAGATCCGCGAGGTCGATGCTACCGAACCCAATCCAATTGGAACTGAAGCACCTGGGCTTGGAGGTCTGCGATATTCCAAGGGCGGTCCAAGCCGGGTTTTCAGGAGCGATGGTTTACCGCGTTGGCGAGTATGCCATCAAGGGTCATCCTCTTACACGCTTGAGCGATCTTCAGCGAATCCACTGGGCTCAGCGGCGTTGGGCTCGAGAGATTTTGTTAGACCCATGCAATCAGGGGGATCATTCCACTTGGATCCCCGGTTTGATTGCTTGGCCAAGTTTGCTTGGGCAATCCAACGCGACAATCTTAGTTGATAGCGATAAGTGCTGGGAGTGCATGGACTGGAAACAAGGGGTCGCATTAGGTTCGATCCAGCAAGCGACCGTTTCGCATGTTCGAAGCGTCGGATTGGCGTTAGGGCAATTGCATCGGATAGCAAGGAGATGGCCAAACGAATCTAGCGTTGATGAGAGTGTCGACTATCGGATGATCCAGCGACATGAGTTGCTCAAGCAAGTTGTTGATACGAAATTCCGTAAGCAGAACCTCATCCTTTTAAGATGGAATTCGTTTACAAAATATAGTTCGCTAAGCGAGAGTCTTTTACCTTTGGTTATAGAAGCCGTAGAGGCAGCTATTAGGGTTGCTCGACCAAGTGTAGTAGCCATGAAGAACCTAAGTTGCACCGCGAGTTTAAAACATTGGATGCATGGGGATGCGTGGCGAGGCAACTGGTTGTTTTCTGGGGGCGGAAGCGAGGGCTTATTGAGAGTCAGTGGATTGATTGACTTTGGGCATGCTGGATTGAGGTGGCCTGGTTTTGACTTTGCAAGGGCGATTGGATCGATGGGATGGGGGCAGAGTTCTTTTTGGCAGGAAGCTTGGGAGAGTTATAGCCGGATTTTAGGAGAGCCAGGATACAGGCTTGAAGAAGCCAGGTTGATGCATCGCGTTTCGATGGTGTTGACATTGGTAGCCTACATCGACCGGATGGAGTTTGGGCTCATGCAAGACGAGCCTTCGGTGGATCGACTTAGGGAAGTCTGCTTGCAATTGAAATCACTTTAGGTCGAACAGAGTTTTGGGAATGGGGACATGGTAGGGTCGGAATGAAAACGGTCCTTTAGGATTCGTCGGAGCTGTTGGGCTTGGGGCAAGGTGGCAATAGCGGACCAATTAGCAGGAACAGGAGAAACATCGGGATGTAGAAGCGTCGACTTTTGCTTCGAAAAGCGGTTACGGCCAAGAAAGAGGCTAGCCCGATACCGATCGCAATCCGACCAAACCAAATTGCAACCGCGAGCATCTGATTCCATGAAAAACCAATCCAAGCGGGATTCTGACGAATTTGCTGGAGAAATAGCTATGGATCAGCAACCCGTCGCTGCTTGAGCTCATCGTGTTTCCTGCTGGTCGAAAAAGCTAGCTGGCTGGGCA
>Ga0172376_10001545_pt1 | contig 29261 bp, 29 predicted proteins | sample Lak35m_FD_121114 | JGI IMG/M metagenome (GOLD analysis project Ga0172376, IMG submission 121114) | Freshwater microbial communities from Kabuno Bay, South-Kivu, Congo - kab_092012_35m | ecosystem: Environmental > Aquatic > Freshwater > Lake | place: Democratic Republic of the Congo: South-Kivu...
CTAGGCATGATTTGTAATAAAAACAGAGCTAGGTATAACTCGTAGAATACAACAAAGCTAGGCATGATTTGTAATAAAAACAGAGCTAGGTATAACTCGTAGAATACAACAAAGCTAAGCATGACTCATGTACACCGCGCCCCGCATCGGAGCCGTGATGACAGCCGGGATGACCGGGCGCATGTTGCTGGCCTGCGCTGGCTCTGCCGGGACGGCGTGGTAGCCCGCGTTCCTCCTCATGATGAGCGCGGTGGCGACGACGCCTATGATGAGGCCGCCTCCTGCGCCTATGATGAGCATGACCCACCAGTTCCTCATGAACCAGGTGATCTCGTCGCAGGTGGGGGGCGGCGTGGTGGTCTGAGCGAGGGCTCCTACCAAGAGCGCGAGGAATAGGAGTGGAGAACGCATGCTATATGGGACGTGGATTTCAATTTTTATACTGGCTTCGTTGGCGTTGAAAGCAAAACCCAGAGCTAGGCCTCACTAGGATTAATAAGTGAAAATTAACAAACATCAAGCAAATCACAACAAGAAAAAGTTTATTCGAATCAAGTCAAGAAATCAAACGCGGAGGAAAACCGAGAGGGAGTCCTCGATCTCCTGATAGTAGGCGCCCATCCCGAAGTAATCGAAAACGCCCTTCACCTCGCCCAGCATGTGCACGAGCCTGCTGGTCTTGATCGTGGTCTTCTGCGTCTCGCCCTCGGCTTCAAAAGCGAGGTGCTGGCTGACCTCGCAGAGCTGCGCGTGGAGCCGCATGAAGTTGGACTCGTCGCAGGCGAGGTAGACCCCGTCCATCGCGTGGCCCACCTTCCTGACCCCGTAGTCCTTGTCCTTGTAGGTGCCCACGCACAAGGCGCCGTCCACGTCCCCCAAGAGGAGCACGTTCCCGTTGGCGTACAGGGCGTGCCTCATCAAGAGGGGGCTCGCGTCTTTCTTCACGTCTTCAAAGTGGACGCGGTCCAGCTGGCCGTTCACCAGGAGGAGCTCCGGGAAGACCCCCGCCATGAGCGCGAGGACTTTCAAGAGCGCCCTCTTGTCCTGCTCGACGAGCCAGTGCCCAACGCAGTTGAGCAAGAGGCCGACGCCGACCACCGCCAGCTTGGGGAGCTGGAAGTAGAAGGCCTCGCTGGCGTACTCTACGACCAAGGGCATGAAGGTGAGCACGAATGCCCTGCCCAAAAAGCCCCTGGTGAATACGAAGTAGGCTGTCAAGAGGAGCAGGACCGGGAACAGGACGACGAGAGAGTGGGGGGCTAGGTGCTTGAGGACCAGCGGGCCCACGCTGGAGCACAGGTTGGTGGTGAGCAAGGCGAGGCTCGAAAACACAGAGCCAGCCGCCTTCTTGACGAACGGGTGCGCTAGGTAGGAGCCCCGCGGGACTGGCTTGGCGGGCTTGGCTGGGAACATCTGGAGATGGGCGAGCGGCACGCCGAGCGCGTCGCAGAAGATCTTGCACATGCTGTTGAACGGCTCGAGGCGCCCCAGGCGATCCTTGTCCTCACGGGTCAGGATAATCCTGAACACGTCGTCCGTGATGTCGCTGAACTTGCGTTCTGGGTAGTACGTCAAGTACGCAAGGTACAGCAGATGCCTGGACTCGTACATGTCTACGCAGGAAATCTTCTTGCCTTCCTCAGTGCTCTTCAAGATATGGCGAGACGACAGCTGCAGGTTCTCGGGGAGCGACTCGAAGCAGTGCTCGAACTGCGCCCGCGTGAGGGTACGGAGAGAGCTCAGGAAACCGACGAACGGCATGCAGGTAATCACGGCCACCCTGATGGCCTTGTCCTCCTCGTTCATTTGCTTGACAGCCTTGCTCATTGCGTGCGAAGGTGAGGGGAAGAGCGCGCGAACTTAAATACAACGCAAAAAATGTTTATTCGTGGTGGTAAAAAAGCGCGCCAGCGCGCGGCTTACGAGGCTCGGCAGAGGCTGACTCCGCTGAGGCTTGCCACGGCTGAGGCATCAGCTTTAGCAGCTACAAGGCGTTTGAGGTCTTCGTCGTCAAGATCAATTGAACCCTCTCCACTTTTATCATCAGGGTAAACGTTCTCGGACTTCAGAGAATCTACTTCGGGGTCAAAGGAAGGTTCTGAACCAAAAATCCCCGCAGCTCCTCTCATCATGAATCCTCTGGCAGCATCCAAATGTGCCCCATGCACAACCTGGAGGGTGGCCTGAACTCCTCGGAAGCCAAACTGGATAGCTTCCGCCATGCTCGCCTGACTGCCCAGAGAAACCTGAGTCAGCCTGGCACAAGCATGATCCAAGCACGCAAAGCCCTGTCGGGCACCGTGGGTGGAGAGGAGGGCTTCCTCGGTCATGGCGAAAGATTTTTCGACATAGTCCATGGCGGATGCCTGGAACTCCAGGGCGCGGTCCAGCCTGGACTGGGTGTCGCGGAGCTTGTTCTCGAGGCGGTCGATGGTCAGGGTGCTGTCCGTGAGGCTCTTGAGCAAAGAAGGGATTTCTGGCCGCTGGTCAAGGGTGGCGCGGAGTTGGGCGTTCTCTTCCGAAAACATGTTCTTGAAGAATCTGGCTGCTTCAAGTTCTACACAACTGTATTCGTGTTCCCTTTTTAAGAGCACATTCTCGTGCAGAATCTCGGCATTTTCAGCTCGCAACTTCTCGATCTCTCCCGCGTGTGAATCCCGCATGCCATCGATGACCGCCTGATGCTCCAGGCGCTGCTGTTCCATGTTGTCTTTGAAGGCAAGTTTTTGCTCTCCATGCTCAATCCGCAAATTCTCAAGTTCACAAATTACAGGTTCGTGTTTATCTGCAAACGTAGTCTGCATTCTGTCCATTTCCTGAACGTGCTCGCGGCGCAAACGGTCCATATCCATCTCGTGCTTATCACTCAGTGCCTGCTTCTCGATTTCAAACGATGCTGCTTTTTCGTTCAGCATCCGCTGTGCACTACCCAGAGTCACCAGAGTTTCACTGTGGGTTCTATTCAGCCCGTCGTGGCGCTCCTGCAGATCAGCAAGTTTTCCCCTGAGCTCCTCCACCTCGGCGTCCTGCTTGGAATGAGCAGGGCCGGCTGGGGGCACTGGGTGAAGATGCAGCTTGGCCTCGTCTTGTGCCCTGTACTGCAGCTTGGCAGTAACTGCTTCGCTGACAGCACTGGACATCGGACGCAAAGCAAGCATCGGCTCAAAAAGCGTCGTGGTTTTGCCTAAGCAACCAAGTGGCAACTCCAACCCAAGCCCAGACCCCAAAGAGCGAAAAGAATCCGGCTTCTCCCGGAGGTAAAAGCGCGGTCCTCCGCCCCTGGTAGACTCGTAGGCCAGGGCGTGGCAGGTGTCGGCCGCAAAGATGCCGCCGACCCCCTTCAGAGCTTCCTTCAGCTCGCTTTCGCTGATAACATCGTCGTGAACTGGGATGTAGAAGTCGTCGTCCGCCGCGTAAAAAGCCCTCGTGTGCGTGTGGAAGGCGCCGTAGAAGATGACGCCGTCCTTGGCACTCCTTATCACTTCCAAGATACTCTCCTTTTCAGCGAGCTTGAAGCCATGAGAGCCCGTAGTGGAGAACATGTCGACCTTGAACTCAGGCCTCTGAATGCACAGGCTTGCCTTGACGCCCATGACCTCGTCGATGACCTGTCGCCCCAGGGTCGCGTCGTCAGCCAAGATGATGGGGTGCATCTTCTTGATCTGACCCGCTGTGAACATAGCACCCCCCTTGACGTAGAAGTTCACTCGGTCCACGTTCATGACACTGGAATTTTGCGCGACGACCATGCGGCGGAAGAATTTGCATATGGCATCCGAAGTCAAGCCTGAGTTGTTGACACACCCATCCGGGTCCCAGCGGGACTCGGGCGGGAGCAGGTAAACCAAAGGCTTGCTGGTAGCGCTTGATTGAAACATGTCGGAATGTCTCGGTGCTGTTTTTTCCCATGTTTCTTAAATACATGCTGAATGAAGTCAATTTTTCATCAATTTATTCAAACGCTCAACAAAACATCATTTCAACAAAGCAGGACTAATCTGTAGTTTTTATTAATTAAACAAGGCAAGACCTCACGCGACGTGCTCCCTGCACCTCCACGACCTCTCCCCGCAGTCCCTGCGTCCAATCAGGGACGACCAAACACAAGGGCACATGTACATCACAACAAGCCCCACGCACAGCATGGGCCACCCCAGCGCCCTCGCGGCTAAGGCGAGCTCTGAGACCGCGCCCTCCAAGTGGGAGGCCCCAGTGACCTCGTGGAGGGCGAGCATGAACGCGCCTATCCTGGCGTTGTTCTGGACGGCTATGCAGACGTCGGTGTGGGTGTGGAGGTCCATGAAGAACTCGGGCTCCTTGCACCTCTCCAAGAGTTTTTTTTCAGACTCGATCTTGGCGGATATCTTGTTGTACTCGTTGAAGAACTGGCAGAACTGCTCCGTCCCGAGCACCACCAAGACGGTGGTGCAGAACAGTATGGCTGCCGTGGAGGCCACGTCCCTCATCTTGTAATATTTCAGCCCCTGGCGCCTGGGCTGGTGCATGCTAGTTTTAGAGCGCTTTTCCGTCCTTTTTACCTGGAAGGTAAGGGAAGGCGAGATTCTGACGTACTCGATCCCTCTGGACAGGCTCTGCGTCTTTGGGCTGTACCTCCTGTGCTTCGTGGACTTGCTGAGCTTGAGCACGGCCTGCTTCGTGATCTCGAACGCGGTCCTGGCTAGCTACTTCGTCCAGTGCGAGGAGAGGCGGGACGTGATATTTGAGCTCACGTGCCTACAGGCGGCATGCGCAGTGCGATCTTTTTTTGCGTACTGTCAAACCTGGTACTGCCTAGAACCACAGCAGACCTGGTGCCCCTGGACGACGCCAGGCCCTTCCTCTCAGCTGGCGACGTGATATCCTGGCACGAGGGCGGGGCCGCGTTTCTGATCTCGAGGAGCCCTATTCTGAGGGTCAACTCCCGCGGAGTGTTCACTGAAAAAAAACACGCCAAGCTGAGAACAGACCTGCCCTACCTCGGGTGGGCCCGCTTCCCCTGCAATCTGAGCGCGGTGTCCCTCTGCAGGGCCCAGCCCGGCGAGGTCTTCCCTCTGGTGAAGCCCGTGATAGGCGAGGGGTCCCTGCCCCACGGGTTCGACGCCTTAAAATGCTCCGACTCGAGCGGGAAGGTACAGAGCGGGGCCTCGGAGTACCACGTCAGCGCGTGCGACGTGATAGACGAGGGGCTGGACGTGGTGTTCAGCGACCAGCTGGTCTACATCAAGAACACGAAGGTCCCAACGTGGGAGTACGTGGTCTACCTGGTCTTGGCCACGTTCCTGGTGAGGGGGCTGAGCGTCAACCTCCAGAAGAAGCAGGTCTTGGAAAGGCAGGCCTACATTGTCGGGGCCAGCTTCCTCTGCTGCGTGCTCTGCCTGGTCGACGGAGACTCCCTCTACGTCACCGAGTCGGACCAGCTCTTCTTCTGGTGCACGGTGGCCTACTGCCTGATCTACACGTTCTACCACGCGTACCAGCTCAAGAACGAGGAGGCAGAGAAGCCCGTGTTCAACCTCGTCGCGGGCACGCTCCAGTTGGTCTCCACCAGGCTCTACGCCGGGAGCGAGACTCCGTACAACCCAGCTGTCTTGTTCATCATAGGGGCGAGGGCGTTCGAGAAGCTCAAGTCGATCGAGTGGGGCCAGGCCGGCACTGCTATACTGGACGCCTGCTATTTGTCTCTGATGTGCGAGCTGGCCTTCGTGCCGGACCCGAGGTTCTTGGTGCCCGTGTTTTTTGCGAGCTATCTTTACGCGGTTTGAAAATTAAACTAAAAAGAATCACAAAGATATAGGTTTATTCGTAGTCAACCACAAAAAAACGAGAGCTCAGCGGTTAGGCTGGCAGGAGGCGTAGGTCCTGCGGTAGCCCGGGCCCATGGACAGCATGTCCTTGTCTTTGAACCACCTCTCCACAGCCACGGACTCGACAACCTGCTTGTAGGTGCTGGGCAGCTCCACGCCGACCAGCTCCTTCCTGGACACGTTCCTCCTGTCGAGCCCGCTGACCACGGTGCCGTTCGAGAAGCACTTCATGTTGCACAGGCTGTGCTTCATGTCGCCGCAGTCGTCCGGGTACAGCCACTCGGGCAGGATGAGCTTGCCCGCCACGTCCAAGACGCCTTTGAGCTTGTCGGCCAGCTTGGCGCCCCCTATGGTCAGGTGGCGCTTCATCTCCTCCGAGAAGTTCCTGGCAAACTCGACGATGGGGAGCTTGTAGTTCTCGAGCAGGAATTTGCGCTGGTGGGCGAGGGTGCACTTGCTCGACACCCCTACGTTGCCGACCAGGGACTCCACGAACTCCTTCTTCTGGATGAAAGTCTCCCCCGGCTTCTCGTCCGGCGGCTTCTCGATGCCGAGCACGTAGCACTCTCCGAAGGGCACGACGTCCACCTTGTACAGGTAGAAGGTGCCCCTCTGCCTGAACTGAGTGAACAGAGCCCTGGGGCAGGCGTCGCTCAGGCACAATCGCAGCGCCATAGCGCGCTGCTCCTCGGTCTCGTAAAGGTACAAAATGTCCTGGTCCGTGCTGCAGTCCACCCTCTGGGCGTGCTTGCAGTCGAACCGCCTCCCCGCGCGCGCGCCATCCTTGACGGCCTCGCCCCTGAGCTTCTTGTGGACGTTCTCGAGCGTCTCCGTTCGGGTTCTCAAGTCCAGTAAGAGCTTCTGGAGCTCGTTCCGCCTCCTGTTGCACACGTTGTTTTGCCTCTTGTACTCGTGAGCGTTCCTCTCCGGATGTAAAGTTTCCAGATTTTTCTGGGCCTCCTCGTACCAGCCCTTCTTGACCTCAAACTCTCTCTGCATGTTTGCGATGGTCCTCTCGTAGGCGGGGATGGCATCCAGCAGCGCCTGGTCCTCGTCCGGCACCTCCTCGGGCTCGGGCTTCTTCCAGTCGTCCTGCTTCACGTCGGAGTAGTAGATCGACTCGAGGCTGTAGTTTCCGCCCTTGACAAGCTGTACGTTTCCGGGTAGGGGCACGAACGCGTCGTCCCTCCTGGAGGTCTCCACTATGAGGCTGGGGTCCCCGGCGTCGGCCTTGGAGTTCATGTGGCAGTGCTTCTTGAGCTTGGCAAAGAGGTCCACGCCCCGCCGGGCCATGGACGTCACGAGGTCGACCGCGCTCATCTCGGACACGTAGTCGAGGGCGTGCTTCCTGAACCGGTCGGTCTGGAGGAAGGCCTGCACGTCGAAGGGATCGCTCCTCTTCGACTTCTTCTTGTCCACCCCAGCGATCTCGTAGTCGTCCTCCGCCAGCTCGCCCCCGTCGTACTCCAAGGTCCTCTTATTCTCGCGGGGCCTGTCCGACCTCTTGCGGGGGTTCTTGAACTGCAGGTTCTGGTAGTGCTCGAAGTCGTGCAAGATCACGAGCTTCGAAGACTTGACGGGCAGCTCGGCGAGGGTCTTGTCGCACACGTTCTTCTTCTCGTAGATGCTGAGCCCCAGGGGCTTGCCCTGCTCGCTCACGTCCACGACCAGGTACGTGTTGCGCTGGCCCCTCCTCACGACCTGCCCGATCCACTTGCAGGCCAGCTCCCTGTTCGGGTGAGCTAGCACCCGCGCGCAGAGCTGCTGGTGGACCTGGTTTGTCAGGTCGATGGCGTAGGCCGCGTATTCCGGCGCAGGCTCGAAGCTTTCGTCCGTCGCGTGAGTTACCAACTCGTACATGCTCCCTGCAGACAGGCTCTCGACGAGGCAGCTGTTTATGGAGACAAGCTCCTCGTCGGAGAAACGCTCGAAGGGCTTGACCTCCTCAGCCACCTCAGGCTCTTTGTCTTCTGCGTAGTCGACTTTGTCGAGCGGTCGAAGCTCGCAATCCATCGCTTAGGACGTTGAGAGTGAAATATTGAAGTTTATATACAGCGAAATATTTGTGGTTTTTTGGGTTTTTATTATACGTCGAGCTTGGCTGACAAGCACAGCAAGTGCGCGTAGTACGCAGAGGGCGTTTTGAACTTGTGTAAATCGGTGCAGATCGCCGAGACATCCCCGCACCGCGAGCACCACGCGGTGAAGCTGGGCCTGAGCCTGTCCTCCAGCTTCTCCAATTGGGGCTCCATGGGGGCGTTGCCCAAAAAGCACACGCTGGCGTAGGAGGGGGATAACGTGTGGCCGGAGCAGCAGCGGAGCATCCTCGCTTGTTTTGGATTTGGGTTTTGAAATAGGCCAAATTCAAACTGGGCCAAACGGGTTATAACCCCGGGAAATTTGAAGTGAAACAAAAAATGCAGGAATCTTGCGCGGAAGAGCTCAAGTGCTTTATCAAGGCCGGGCCTCTAGGTGAGCGAGATGATCCACATCTACCTTTGCCTATCTCAGTTCGAGCACATTTTCGCAGGGGTGGACCTCTTGAAAAAGTGCTACCAGAACATCAAGAGGCACTTCTGCGGGGAAGACGAGGAGAAGTGGAGGGAGTCGTGCAGGAGCGCGTTCGAAGAGAGGCACGTCAGGGTGCTGGAGGAGAAGGACTGGATGCTCAGCGAGCTTGATGCAGATGATTTTGAGCTGTGATTTTTTTAATGAACAATGTGCTCGATCCTCTCCGCGAGCTCCCTCAGCGTGCTCGCGAACCTGGTAAATTCCTGCCTGGCTTGCTCGGTCAAAGGCTCGCCCGGCTTCCCTATCAGAGCTGACAGCTCCACGACCCCGAACGCCTCGTCCGCGACATCCCCGTAGTAGGAGTCTATGTAGTGCCTGCGGGGGTCCCGGAACTTCTGGCAGACGTACACGCCGTAGTCGTGGCTGTTCTGGAACGCGTTGAGGATGCGGTAGAGCTCGGACTTGGGGGGTAAAATCTTTGCATCTTCTGGGTAGAGTTCCGACTCAGGGGAATTCAGGTCTTGCTGCATATTCACAGCGCAGACGGGCAGGCAGGATTCGGGCTCGTCCATGGTATGCTTCGATTGAATTTGTTTTGATATTATATGCACAGGAGGGTTAGAGTGGAATTAAACACACTAAATTCTGGCCCCCACGTACGCCAGCATGTCCTCGTTGGTGAGGTCCGCGCTCAGCATCGCCCACAGAATCACCCTCTGGAAATCCCTAGGGGGCATGACGTTAATCTCGTAGTAGTAGTTCATCCCGCATATCTGGTAGAGCCCGTGGACCGCCTCCGGCTTCAAGTTGGAGACGTCCAGGAAGTGGAGCCGGTTGACCAGCCCGTGAAACTCCGGAGAGAAGCTCAAGAGCCGCATGGCGTCCTTGTCGTCCATGAGGGACAGGGGGTCCTCGTGCTCGAACTTCATATGCGCGAGCCGGTCCTGGTTGGGCCTGCAGGGTTGCTTGCGCTTGCGCTTGTCGGGCTCCTGATACGGGGTGTCCACTAGGTGGAAGTCCATGCCAAGATCTAAGAGTGACCGCGGCAGACCTGCACCGTGATGCTTAGCCCGTTTTTTGAGGTCAGCTTCTCGTGGAGCTCCTTGAAGCACTTCTGCGCGTGGTCCTCGCGCGGCTGGAACATCAGGGCGACGAGCCCGAAGACCAGGATCACGAGCACGCTTATGACCAAGCCCAGAGTCTTGTAGATATCCTCCTCCAAGTACATGCTTTTGTTATTTGTTTAACTTCAAAACAAGAAGCAAAAATGGCAATTTTTTTAGAGATAGGCCTCGAGTTTCTTCCCGCTCAGATTCTTGGCGCTCACCGCGCCCAGCAAGAGTGAGGCCAGCCAGCACGCGTGGACGCCCGATTTTTCCTGGGTGTGCAGGAAGACTATCAGGCCGCAGACGAAGACCGAGAGCAATAGTAAGGTGAGGATCAGCCAGACCCCCCTCACATCCCTCCAGAAGTAATAGGACACAATTACACAAAAGCAGGCCAGGTAGCACACCACGTGCAGGTAATCTGTGACAAAGAAGGGGAAGATTAAGCACAGCGCCAGGTGGGCCCAGAGCAAGAAGGTTTCCCTGAACAGGCCGTGCACAAACAGGGCTATGCAAAAGAAGGGCCCCGCGTAGGCAGGGTAGCCCTTGAGCCAGGTCGTGGACATCGCCGCGCCGAGCTCAAAGACCAGCGCCAGCCCCAAGTAGATCAAGGAGACAAAGTAGCAAGTTAGGACCCTCTTGCCAGCCTCGGGCTCGTCCTTCTCCACCTGGCACTTGAGCTTCGCGCAGCTGTTGGAGAAGGATATGGACGGCATGGACATCTCTGTTGTAGACACTGGCGGGGGGAAGAAAGGCTGGCCTACCTTGCGCGGGACGCTCAGATTCGCCATGCGCTGCGGGTCCGGGAGCGCGATGGGCGGGATCATAGTAGAATTTATTTATTATCACATATTATATGTGTTTAGAATCTACTCGCCAAAACCGCTCTTGCCCTGGTTCTGCCAAGCCTCCTTCACGTTGTTGTCGGGCCTATACTGAGCCTCGCCTCCCTCGATCCGGGGCTTCTTCTGTGTCTTGCCCTTCTGCCCCGGGTCCTCCCCCAGGAGTATCCTGGACAACTTCACGGTCATGTCCGGGGTGAGCGCGCCTATCTCGAACAACACCTTGAAGTCCGCGATGGTCTCCACCTCGAGCCTGGGCATCGGTACTAACAAGAACTCCACGTTGGCATTTCTGGAGTAGACCTCCCTGTACACCTGCTTCAGGAGGGCCTGGAGGTGCCTGCATATCTCGTGCATGTTCGTGGAGAAGAGCCTGCCCGACGCGATGGTCTTCCGGACGGTCTCGTGGGTGCCCCCCTCCTTGCCGATGATCATCTCGTAAGGGACCCCGGTTATAGCAGACACGTCCCGCCGGTACTTGTCCATCAGCCAGGCCAAATCTTCACAGGGGCTCAGCATCTGCTGGGACGCCACCTGGTGGTCCCTGGGCAGGGCGTAGACGTCCGGCATGTGGGTCGAGGGGGTGTCCTGAAACTGCCTCCGGATGACGCTCTCCCTCTGCCAGACGTTGTGCGCCTCGATGGGGGGGAACATGTTGGGGCCCAGGGCGGGCGGGTCGTAGTAGGCCTCGTGCACGAAGTCCATGAGGTACTGGCTGGGGTTGTCCTCCACTCTCAATTTAGGATCGAAGGTGGATATGATCTTGGCCGTGGTGTTCCAGGCGTCGGCGTGCGACCGCCTGATCTGGGCCTGCCTCAGGTTCTTGTAGTCCGTGAGTATGTGGGCCAGCGGGGACGGGACCGTGGCGTAGAGCATGGAGTCCGTGGTGACGTCCAGCGCGGCGTCCTTGAACACGTAGATCCCCACGTCGTCCTCCTTCCAGCCCCCTGCCCTCGGGGTCACCCTGTAGATCACCAGCTTGGAGTCGTCCTCCCTCTTGCGCCTGTACCCCGGAGGCCTGCCCTCTTGGCTGGGGGACAGCTCCGTGTGCCACGTGAAGGTGCCAGCGGGGAGGACCTCGGGGACCTCGTCGCCGCGGTAGATTTTTCTGAATCTATACGGGACGAACCCATACGTGAAGAAGGCCCGGATCGAGGACTTCAGGAAGGGGACGTAGTGGTCGTCGAGGTGGCGCTGGAACCTCTCCGTCACCTCCTCGCCGTCCACCCTGCAGTAGACGCCCTGGGAGAGGCAGGTGGACTCGATGACCTTGAAGCACTGCTGGAGGGTGGGCTCGCTGGTCACCAGCTCTAATAATAATTGATAGCTCTCGGCGATGTCCCGCTGCCGCGCGCCCATGCGGTACTTGGCGGCTCTGTGGACAGAGTAGGCCATGTTTTTGAGGGGTTTATTTTGGAGTTTATATGCTGGGGATAGGCGGAGTTTGGGTTTGCTACACTTCAATTGTCTTAGCCCTATATTGATTAAATTCACGCGGACCAGACTCTTCAAAGCCTTCCTCACCTGGCCTGCGCACACCAGACTCTTCAAAGTCTTCCTCACCTGGCCTGCGCACACCAGACTCTTCAAAGTCTTCCTCACCTGGCCTGCGCACACCAGACTCTTCAAAGTCTTCCTCTGACCTCTTCTTGGAGCCCCACTTTTTGCCCCGCGTGATTCCATCTGCTGCTCTCTTATCGAAGTTCGCAGAGTAATTCTTGAAGTAGTCCTTGTTTCTACCCTGAGTGTTGTACCGGTAGACCAGCTCGTCCAGCGGGTCTGCGTCCTCCCTGCTACCGTCGCGCTTCTGGAATATCACGTGCTCTGCCACGTCCGCGTCGTCTCCATCCTCGAAGGTGCCGTCGCCCCGGGTCTTGGAGGAGTAACTCTTGTACACTGTGTCGGCAAATTGTCTGGGATACCTGCTCTTGCGGTCTTGGCCCCGCTTTCTCCCGTATTCTGGCTCGTCACGCCTTTCCGCGTATTCTTCCTTGTCCTCGCGCCGCCTTCCCCCGTATTCTTGGTCGTCGTCGCGCCGTCTCGGCACGTATTCTGGAATAACTGGCATCGGACGAACTCTATCCCAGCCCGGTCTCGGCGCTGGCTCCGAACCATCATCAGAACCGCTTGGGTCTGGATCTGGCTTCGGCATGTCCAATCCTTTAATCTTCCTGTGGTCTTCAATCAGACGAGATACTTCTGCGTCAAACCTTTTATTGTCGTTGTACAACTTATAATACAATCTCAGCGCGTTTCTCAAGTTTGGAATCTTTCCTTGTAATTCTTCATCAATTGCAGCAAAGTCTCTTGCCATTTTTTCGCCTGCTTTGGGCACAAAAGTGTATGGATTACTATTGAAGTATCTGCTTAGCATGGCACTTGATTCAATATCGTTTAAATTCGCAGGTGTAAATATTATGTTGACGCGTTCCAGATGCCTAAAAAAGCTTAATTGGGATAAGGCCGTGATCTTCTCAGACAACCTAGCTGCAAAACCACATGCCCTGGCAAATAGTCTCACATCTCTAGCCGACAAAGCTTCTTCTCTTTTTGTAAAAAACATTCCAAAAGCTTGTTCAATTTCAGATTTATCAATAATTCTGTCAAAATTATTATATTCCAGAAAATATTCTGCCTTTTCTTCTACACTCAAACTCTGATTCAATTTCTGAAAGTAAGTATGGAACTGTTCGAGCTTCACCCCCAGCCTAGCCCTGAGCACCCCCCTAAACTCAGGGTCCAAGTCCAGCCTCTCCAACGTAGTCCACAGCTTCTTCTTGTCCTTCCCAGAAACACCCCCGATCGCCTCGCCTATCCTCTCGCCAAGGTCGGGGCAGCCCAGGTGGTCCCTGTGGACTGCCACGAGCCTTTCTATGACACTCGGCATTCGCGCGTTTTACCCCCAAGCATAAATACTCTGATTTGGGGCAAAATGCAGGGGTTTTGTGAGATCAAGCTGAGATAAGATAAAACAATGACTACTTTTAGAACAGAATGACCCGCCTCCTCGCCAAGTACTGCCTGCACGACCTCACGAGGGACGAGGCCACCACGTGCGAGGCCATGCTGTCCTGCGACGAGCGCTGCCAGATCCTGGCGATGCCCACGCACCACATCAGCGACTACCACGACATGATGGGCTTCCGCTTCAAGTGCGAGCCCTTCCTTTTAGGGTCGCAGCTCCCACTGGTGAGGACCATGTTCCACGGGCACACCGTTGTCGAATGCCAGGCCAGCGAGGCCCAAATTCTAAGCCTCATGAGCGACCTCCACTCCGCCAAGTCCAAGATGCGGGAATTTTTGATCAAGCTCGACCAGACCTGCGTCCCCGCCACCCTCGACTGCATCCCCGAGAACGCGAGCAGCCTGACGCAGGGCGGGGCCCTCTCAGCGCAGGGCCTATTGAGCGTGGACAGCAGGCTCTGGACCCCCGAGGTCCCCGACCGCATCGGGCTCTACCACGCCTACGTGCGGGGCTTCAACCGGGACGCCAGGTCCCACCGCCTCTTCATCTCGTGCTCGGGCGGGATGTCCAGGGCGTCGGACGCCTTCTGCAACTTGGTCATAGACGCGGGGAGGCACTGGACGGCCGAGGACGTCTGCGAGTCCGAGGAGGCGTGGTGGCTCAGGAAGGGGTGCCAGAGGTCCAGGTGCAGGCTGATAAAGATGCTGGCCGACGAGTTCGACATACGCCTGAACCACATCCAGGACATCCAGGCCTACAAGAGCGCCCCCATGGCCATCCCCACGACCGACACGGTGGAGCACGACATCTCAAAGATCCAAGTCAGGTCAACCCCAAAGATAGCCGTGCACAACGCGTGCTGCGACACGACCAAGAACATGAACGGCATGGCCTGCGCCATGCACCCCAGCGAGGGAGTCTGGCTGTTCAAGGGCGCTCCCAGAGGCAACTGCTTCGGGAGCATGTTCGGGGACTACTCAACGTGCGGCGCGTTCCCCACGTCCTGCCCCAAGATCTCCAGGCCCCAGAGCGTGTGGGTGCAAGACTCGGACGCGGTGGTGCGGCTCAAGAGCAAGGGCGCGAGGGAGCCCTACATGTGCTTCGACGAGAGCTACTTCAAGATGCTCGAGAACATGCAGTGGAATCGAGACAATGGCTTCGTGGAGCTCATCCCTATTGTGGTGGGCCTGCAGTGAATTCATTACATAACTTAAGAAACAGTCAGTAAAATTTATTACAATTTTAAACAGCAGCCAGCAAGTGCACCGCGTGCCTCGCGAGCTTCTTAAACTCATCGTGATAAAGATGCCACACTAATTGGAGCATCCTAAAGTAGACCTGGTAGGCCTTGGCCAAACTCGGAGAGATCCCCTTGGGACAGCCGAACATGTACCCAGTGAGCATGCAGCGCTGAGCCACCAAGTCGGCCTGGTTCTTTACGATTATATTATTCTCCATCCCAGCCATGACGAAGCAGGCGCAGTCCGACCCGCCAAGCTCCACGAGGGCCTCGGAAAGCATGCGCTTGCACTCCACCCCACTGTAGAGGGCCGGGTTGAACTTGGCGCAGAACTCGCCAAACTTGTCCAAGAACTCTGGAGACTTGGGGCACTCCGGCTTCTCCGCGAGCATGTGCATGCAGAGGGCAAAGTAGCCAAAGGAAAAGTGGGCGTGGACGTAGCGGATCTTGTGCTCCACGAGCATCCAGAAGCCAGGCATGACAGTGCCCAGGTACTCCGTCTTGACCAAGTCGAAGGTGCAGCGGGAAAAGATGCCCTGCGCCCTGGAGTCCATGTTCATGCCAAAGTCTGCCTGGAAGAGCGGGTCCGCCAACAGCAGGCGCTTGTAGGCAGCCTGGATCATCGGGATGCAGCCGTCGGTGAGGCCCATGTGGTAGCAGTCCTGTCGGAGCAAAGATGCGGAAAATAAACCCGTAAGATTTTTTTAAAATTTTCGAACTTTTTTTTAACTGGATTCTAGATCGACACCCAACGGCGAGGCTCGATTTCTGGAAAAAAGTGTCAAGTGACACTTTTCTGTCAAGTGACAAAAAAGTGTCAAGTGACACTTTTCAAAAAAATTTCAGAAAAAGTTGGGGACCCCCTCGACCATAAAACTCTTGGTCACGTAACCAAAAATTTACGTGACCAGAAACTCAAGACAAAAACTTGCACTCACCGGCCCGCGCCTGCTGATCCACGAGACGTCCCTGGTGATGTAGTGTCCGCACTGGATCTTCGCGTTGAGAAAGTCGATCTTGAAGTGGCGGAGGTAGAGGAAGAATATGTAGTAGCACTCCACGACGTGCTCGACCGTGGGCTCGGGGAGATGAGCGTAATTCAGAGCCCGCAGCGTCATCTTCTGGGCATTCATCAGGCTGTGTGGCTGGGAGTTGCACATCACGAGCCTGCAGAGGTCCTGGACGTACTCCATGCACTTCATGGGAGTGACAGCCTGGACGGACCCCGTCAGCTTCTTGCCCGGCCTCATGGAGTCCATGTAGTCCACAGAGTGCATCCTCAAGAAACCCAAGACGTGCCCGACCAAGGCATGCAAGTCGCCAGGGGAATTCTGGTCCACCGCCTGCTTGAGCTTGACCACCCAAGCCCTGGCCTCGCTCTTCTCTTGCTCGTCTGCAACCTTACCGCCTGGAGACACAGAGTAGTAGCCCACGTGAAACTTGGGGTTGAAGAAGAGCTCCAGGACGATGGATTCAGAGGTAGGAATGTAGGGAGCGTCGCACGGGCTCTGCTCGGCAAACGGGAGCGAGTACAAAACTTTCTGCCTGCCCAGCGGACGTATGCCGGAGAAGTGCGGGTCTTGGGCGAGGGAATTCAGGTCGGATTCAGAGGCGTGCTGGGCGTAGGCCCTGCGGAGCTGGGCTTCCTGGTGGTAGAAGAGCTGGACGGCCTGTGAAACTTAGAGTCAGAAACTCAAATGTGTTAAAACCAAGCCAAGACTGACCTTCACATCAGAGTCGATGAGCATGGTAAACCTGTTCCTCACCAAGGCGCAAGTAAAGAGCTTCAGCTTGAGCTCCCTTGCTATCCTGGGCCGGTCGCTCAGTTTCCACTCGTCGAAGACCTTGAGGAAGCGAGTCAAGCACACGCGAAAGTGGAAGGCCTCGTCCGGGGTCATCGAGACCCCCTTGCGCACTGCCAGGTCGAAGGCCAGGGCGTAGTCCTTGCTGGCCTCGGAGACCTGGCTGGCCTCCGGAGTGTCTTGCTTCAGGATCTGTTGGTCAGAGTCAGGCAAGTCCCACAAAGAATGGCAGAATTAAGACTGACCTCTTTCGGGTACTGATTCAAGATCATCGCCATGGTCAGCGCCGGGCACCTGCTGGCAAAGTCCTGGCCGTGCACCGGCATGCCCCCTCTCAAACACGCCCTCCTCGTGATGAACTCGAGGCGCTTCAAGAGATTGGCCATGGCATTGCGGAGGGAGACGTTTTGGCCCCTCTTCATCATGAGCTTGTAGCTGGGGTTTGCAGGGTCAGTGCTAGGTTTAGCTAGGAATAACTAAGCAAAAGCTCGCCTCATATTGGTAGTCCTCGTGAGCCCCCCAAACTGCCTGTACCTCCACAGGAGCTCCTTTAATGTCTTGGTCCTCCCCCACTTGCGCATCGTCTTGGTCAGGACGTGCCCCGCGTGGTTGACGTCGGGCTCGAAGAACTGGTTGACGTCGAAGAGTGGGCTGCGAGAGCAAGGATTTAGTATCGGGCACTCCAAGCTATGCACGCTTTGACTATCGGGCCATATCAAAAAGTATGCTAATACTATCGGGCACTCTGAACTATACGCTCGGCACATATCGGGCACTCCAAGCTATGCACGCTTTGACTATCGGGCACTCTCAAAAAACATGCTAGTACTATAGGGCACTCCACAAACAGGCTCACCCGTCTTCCTCCATGCCTGTCGGACAAATCTCTTAGACTCTTCGCGGTTTTAAAGGAAATCCACAGGCCTATTGTAAAATTAAAACCCGGTTACACCACAAAAAAAAAATTTCGCACGAGCCCAAAAAATTTAGTACGCTCAAACCCTACAATAAAAAAAAATAGTACACTTGGCCTACATTAAAAAAACTCTACAGCACGCGCCGCCTATATCTACAAGCCCACTTTGCCAAATCCAAGCAAACCAATCGAGGCATGCTCCCCTACCGCTCGCCTTCCCTCTGCCTCCCCAAGGAAGTCTTCGAGGCCCTGAAGACCCCTTCTCCGATGAAGGTGGACCCTCCGAGGTACCCTTACCTTACCAAGCAAGGCGAAATGTTGAGCAAAAGGTCCTGCGAGGCCTTCTCGGTCCAGCAGGTGAAGGCCGGGGAGATGTTCGATAGGGACAGCATCATCTTTGGTTTCCACCGGGAGGGATTCTCGAACAAGCGCGGGGAGACCATGCAGGGCTACGTTGCTGGTGAGTCTTTACTTTGCTTTTTTTAGTTTTATTCACTGACTATTGAGCATGACAGGCCAGCGCATCGACTTCGTCTGCAACGAGATGGTCTTCAAGCTCGCCTGCGGGGCTCACCACGGCCACACCCCCACCATGCTCAAGACTTGGGGCAGCAAGGACTTCAAGGAGTGCACGAGGAGCACCAAGGACATTCCCAATTTCGACAAGGCGGGCTGGGACAGCATCTCGGGCGACGTGATGATTGCCGGGTGCATCATGAAGCTCACGAATGGGAGCACCTATGATTTCTGCCAGACTTTGGTTCAGCTCGCTTCCAAGTGCGGGGTCTTGCCCAAGGACATCTACTTCTTTGAGGTCAACGACAACGACGTCTGGGCGACGAACCACAACAGCATCAAGGAGTTTGAGAAGGATGTGGAGAAGTTCAAGGAGGAGGGCAGGGTCCACGAGCTGATTCTCTCGTTTCACAGGGACGTCAAGCCCTTTTCGGGGGAGAACAAGATGGGCAAGTGCCTCCGCCAGGCTTTCATTACCGTGTTTGGCGAGAACGGCGAGACTGCCAACTTGCCCATCTTTGAGCAGAAGATCAGGGTGACGGAGGATTATACCCTGTTTCACGTGGAGCCACACATGGAGTGCAAGGAGGACATGCCGTCGAAGGAGGAGCCCCACATGGAGTGCAAGGAGGACATGCCGTCGAAGGAGGAGCTCGGGGACGCGAAGGTTTCTCCGGAGGCTGAGAAGGTCTCGCCTGAGGTGTCGTCTGAGTATGTTTTGGTGGAAGCGAATGGCCAGCTCGTGGAGGTCCGCGACACGGAGATGCAGGACCAGGAAGTGCCCGATAATCTCAAGCGCTGCCTGTCGGAAGCCTCGAACGTCCAGGAGGAGAAGCGCCCCAGGAGCGGCACCCCCTTGCCTGGCAAGGAGAACTAGGCTTGCTTGGCTTTTGCCTTGCTTTTTCTGGCTTTGCTCTGTCTAAAAAAGAGACGAATGTCGTTTGACCTTGGATGAAAATAAAATGTAGCAAGCATGTTTTATGCGAACCCCTCGACTTTCATGGACGTCTTGCTCAGCGCGTCTAGGTACCTAGAAGAGGCCAGGGAAAGCGAGATGACTACTAAGCAGGACGTGATTGACAGCATGGAGAGCAGGGTGTCTGTCATGATGGGCAAGCTGGCATCTGTGCCCACCACGACTTCTTTTTGCATTTTCAGGGAGAGCCAGCCTTGAGCGTGGTTTACAAGATTAAACTTGAGATTTTCAGGGAGAGCCAGCCTTGATCTAAAATTTAGACTTGAAAAACCCCGCATGCAACAGAGTATTTAATGAGTTTGCACGTATCTGGCACCACTTGCATCTGCAATGTCGGGAAAGGGAAATATCTCTTACAAAATTTTAAAGGGCGTTGAAAAACCTACTGAGTTTTTTCTCAATGACAGATGCTACGAGTTGTTGATTTTGACCCACCAGGTGGGCTTGATGCCATTCGCAGCTACCAAACAAGGGCACCTGGTCGTTGTGATGATTCAGAGCGTCGCTGACAAAGCGGTCGTGATGCTTCACCTCGACACGATCAAGGCGTACGGGTCGGTAGCCGAGCTCCATAACGGCGATAAGCACACCGTGAGCAAGCACAGCTACATAATCGACCCGGGACAGCACATCAAGTTTGCGTTCACGAGTGAGAAAACACATTGCATTACCGACAGCATCCTCGTGGTTACCAACCTGCGAGAGCCGTTCGTTCCCATCTTGGAGCGCATCGACCTCTTGGTCAAGTCTACTGAAGAGCTCGACCGGAACGTGAGTTCCAGGAAGTTGACGCCGTCAGATGCTACCAAATCATATGAGCGGCTCAACCAGGCATATAACCAAACAGACGCTCGCGTTAAGGAAGAGGTGGAAAAGACCCAAACAAAGCATGGCGAGGCCCTTCTCTGGGACAGAGAATGGAAGGACAAGAAGGAGGTGTGCGGCGCCCATTTGAGAAACGTTCACTCTCAGATCCCCACCTATCGCGTCGACCAACTCGTCGTACTCGACGAAGACTCAGCGCCGGAGACATCTGGCAAGAGGAAGCGCCAGGCGGATCAGGACGCAGGTCATGCGAACAAGCGCCAGACACCCTTGGTAAGCCAGTGGGAACTTGATATCAACATGCACTTGGATGTGATCATCAAGGCAGTTCAAAACGTGCCTATGACTAATTTAATGTACAGGTCAGCATCCCAGGTTCGCCGCCAGGCCAAGGATCACTTCGACAAGCTTGACAAGGGCCAACAGAAGGTTTTTCTGAAAATCGCCTGTGAATGTCGGGAGGAGATTGGCAAATATTTGCATCAGCCAAACGTGACGTGGAGCCCGCTCTGGTTCGCCTACATCGGCGAGTTCAAAACGGATGCCATGTCCCCAGTTCTCAGATACCTCCTCGACAAGGTGAGCCTGCCCTCGGACGCGGCTGGCCCGGCGAGGCCCGCTGTGGCGAGTTCCGCTGCGGCGAGGCCCGCTGTGGCGAGTTCCGCTGCGGCGAGGCCCGCTGTGGCGAGATCCATTGTGCTCGGCCCTGATTTTGCAAGCCCGGACGCGGCAACCTCTGCGGTAGGCCCCGCCAAGCTCTCGAATGATGCGATGGTCTTTTACCACCTCAAGGTGCTCAACAACGTCGCCAACTACGATGGCAACGAGAGCATTCCTCACATCGACGCCGGCAAGCTCAGGGCCCAGTTTCGCGTTCACTTTGCGCAGCTCGGCGGCCCAGGCCAGGCTTCGTTTTGCAACGAGGTCTCCAAGATGTTCGACGAGTACTCCACGTTCAGGGACCACCCCCGCACGGGGACCCCGCCGGAGTGGCTCAAGGACGTCAAAGAATTCCGCGACGACATGTGCCCCGTGCTCAGCATCCTGCTCAAGAAGGCCTACGCCGCAGGCCCCGACTACGCCGCGTGGTGCGACCAGGCCGAGCTGCCTTTCAAGTGGGTCTCTGAGGACGCGCTCAAGTTTTTCAAGGGCAAGCCCGACGTGATCAAGCTCGCGCACAACGTACTCGTGGAGCACGTCCTCAAGACCCACGAGGTCGCGGTGATCCACGCCAAGTACGACAGGCGCAAGGAGATGTACATCCACTCGATCTGCGTGCTCAGCACAGCGGAGTACACGGCGGGGCGATTCGGGACCGATGACCCGAAGGTGGAGCCATACGCCGATATCCTCGAAGGTACAGCGAGCCGGACCAAGATCATCATCAACGCGCAGTGCGTGCACGTGCCTGTCAACGTCGGGCACATCGTGGTGTCCGGCGACTCGGAGTGCAACTTCGACGAGGAAGTCGTGCTGCATGACAAGAGAGACTCGTTGGAGTACTACTACTTCTCCGACATCACCAGGATCGCGTACCACTTCATGAGTGAAAACAAGCAGCACCTCTACGTCGTCACCAACTACGCGAAGAAGGTGGAAGAAGCTCGAAGGCAAGAGGCAGAGCAGGCGGCCGAAGAGTCCTCAGCGCAGGCTGACCAGCAAACGCAGGCCATGTTCGAAGAGTCATCCGCGCAGGCTGACCAGCAAACGCAGGCCGTGTTCGAAGCGCCCTCCGCGCAGGCTGACCAGCAAACGCAGGCCGTGCACGAGAAATTGCCGGACCAAGAAGATGAGGAATTTGTCGACGAAGCGCAAGCCGCATTCGACGACAAGTACGGTTTCAAGGGGACGCACGAGGAAATCAAGGCCATGTGCCAGCGCCTGCTTCAGGAGGACTCGGGCGCGTGCGAAGCCGACAGGAAGCGTGCCAAGGACTATCTCGAGTACCAAGCGATCTGTGGAGAGGGTTCGTCTAGCGATGAATCGTATGACGAACGTGATTCGTCTAGCGAGAAATGGTATGACGGATATGCCCAGGAATACTGAGATTGGGCCGGGTTTGGAAGTATTCAGATTTAGCTGGGATTTACCCAATCGTGTGGTCTGGCCTGCTTTAAAATCTACAGGATACATTTTTCTTTTCGAATAAACATTTTGAGTTGTTATTTTGTTTTTACTTAATAATTAGCTTGTTATTAGCAAAATTTTAAGACGCGCACTCGGCCAACAACGGCCTCTTCTCCATGACGTCCGTGGTCACCGGCGGCGCGCCCGGCTCCTCTTGTATGGTGAAGATCTTTTGCAAAGGGTAGTGCTCTTCCCCCAAGAGGTTGAGCTCCTCCTCCAGGTCCACGTCGTCTTCCATCCCTATGGGGTTGGCCAGGACCGTGGTGACGTCCTGCATCTCCCTGATGTGCTCGTCGAGCTCGCCAATGACCTGCTCCGCGTCCTGCGCCCCCACGCCCACGCCCGCCTTCTTCATGGCTGTAGTCGAGGCCTTGAGGCTGAGCATGATCTCCTTGTCGAGCTCGCTGGTCTTGATGGCGTCGAGCTGGGAGTCTACTAAGTGCATGCCGTTCCTCAGCTTGTCCAACCTCTTGTGGGCCCTCTTCCTCTCCGCGAGCTTGCTCCTGGCGCTTGCCATGTCTTTTAGGTTTTTGAAGCGCAGAGCCGACTCGCTGAGCTTGGCGATCTCCTCGACCAGCTCGCGCTCTCGGTTCCGCATGGTCTTCCTGCAGTCCTCCAGGCTGTCCTGGGCCGAGTAGATCTCCTCCTCTAGGGGGGGCGCCATGACCTTGCCCCGCATGAACAGGTAGAAGCCCGCGACGCCTTCCAGGAGGCAGTTCATCTTTGCTGAGCCTTGAATAAATTGATATAGTTCAGGCTGAAATTTGCTGGGTTATCCAATGCTAAAGATGCAGCGTACCAGACTTAGAGCAGTCAGCAGACTAAGACCAACTCGACTACCAGACTAAGAATAGCGCCGGACCCACTGTATTAAAATTGAGCGTACAAAAAAAAACAAAATGGCTGCCCCCCCAGACGCGTGGCACCAAGGTTACTGGAACGTCGAGGACCACGCGGTCCACAGGCACGAGGAGGAGCCAAACTACGGGAACTTCTTCCAGCCCGGGATGCAGGAGCACTACAGGCAGATCAGGGACGTCGTGCGCAGCCTCAAGAACGCGAGGATAGACCAGCTTCCCATGTCAAAAGTCAATACTCTCAACACAGAGCTGAACAACCTGAGGCACAAGGAGCTGGTGTCGAGGCTGAGCGTGGAGTACGACGAGGGCGCCCTCTTCACGAACAAGTACGGCTACAGGACCATGTGGGACGACATCGACATCCCAGAGAAGATTCAAGAGGCCAGAGCGCGAGTGGACCCTACCGAGCCCATCACCATGGAGGACGTCTACAAGGAGCCGCACTTCATCGAGCCGTACAGCAGGCTCCAGGCGCACGAGGAGGAGGTGGAGGAGGACATGGTCAAGACGATGAGCGTGGCCCACGTCATGAAGGACAAGGACAACAGGCAGCACAACTTCAAGTACGCCCTGACCACCGAGATATTCCACGTCGACGAGTTCTTCGAGGAGGCCGACGACGCGATCATGCTGTCGAGGATCTGCGATCTCTTAAGGGTGCTGAGGGAGCACGTGAAGACCATGCACGTCGGAATGTCCACCGTGGAGAGCGAGCCGAACATGTCTGTGTTGTTCAAGATGATGGACGGGATGAACCTAGCCCGGGTCGGGGAGGTCAAGAACGCGAACAACGTCTTCACCATGAGCGTGCCCACGAACGACGACTCCATGAAGATGCATCTCAACTTCCAGGCCGACTCCCCGGCCGTAGAGGTGCCAGGCAAGGGCAAGCGTGGAAAGTTCCTGAAGAAGCTCTTGACGTCCGTGCTGAGGATAGAGAACGTCAACAAGGGGGTGTCGCTCCAGCTCCTGATCTTCGAGACGTTGGGCCAGTACCAAGTCCTAAAGGAGCAGCACCACATCGGGCTGATACAGGACATGAAGGGGCACCACCAGTGCTCTTTTTTCAGGGTGGCCGCGCCCGATTTCGACGACTCCGGATTGATCTTCAACATCAGGACGGACCTGAGCGCCAAGGTCAAGAAGATGACCAGGTTCAAGAACCCGATCCCCTACGACGAGAACGCCATGATGTCCCTGCTGGTGCAGGCGCTAGACGAGGCCAGGAGGGACGACGTGTACGACGACAGGTTTCCTGAGATAGTGTTAAACCACGACAAGGGGAAGGTGCAGTACGTCTTCTACTCCCACTTCAACTACGCGTATTACCTGGCCTACCTGGACATGCGCGAAGGCTTCGAGAAGGTCGGGAAGGACGCGTACGACCTCTTGCCTGTGCAGGTGGCCTTCGCGTACGTGGGCTACCCGAACCTGTACACGAACCCCGAGTGGAACACCTCCAAGTGGGTGCGCCAGACCAAGATGGCGAGGCTGGCCAAGCCCCCAACAATAGACGGCCCGTTCTACTCGGTGGACTACCTGAACCCGGGGAACTTCGGGACCGGGCTGTATGTGTCCCTGGGGCGCAGGGGCATCAAGTTCGAGAAAGGGTCCCTGCACAAATTTTTCGTGAATCACCTGGACCCGGACGAGGACGACCGGGTGTACGTGAGGCCGTTCGAGCAGAAGGACTGGGACAGGCTGGACGAGATCAGGGTCCGCTGCCAGACTTTCGTGTCCACCTACCTGCACCTGAACTACAACGCCCCCTTACTGTTAGACTTCAGGAGGTCGCACCCGCAGACCGAGCAGGGCAGGAGGGTGCACGTGTTCAGGGAGTACCTCGCGCGGTTCCAGCCGAGGGACGACCAGGTCTACCCCAAGATGATGCGGGCCATGCTGAGGATGGAGGGGTACGAGGTGGACACGTGGGAGAACTACAAGGAGTCGGAGAAGCAGGCGGAGAGGGACAGGCAGGCGATGGAGAGGGCCAAGCAGAGGTTTAACAAGAGGCCATCTATGAGGAGACAATGATTTTTTTTATTTTTCTTGCTCATCCTCCGCCACAGGCACGAAAGCCCCCATCTGGTACAGGGGCAACACCGAGGCCCAGGGGCTGCACTTGTCTGACTTCAACACGGACACCAGCTGAGTCGAGCTGGACGGGTAGTCGTCCGGGGGGTCCAAGAGCCTAGCGAAGAGGTAGTCCACCCTCGCCCGGCCCACCAGCTTCCCCCCGTAATTTTTCTTGGAGAGAGTGGCTATCTCCGCGCTCCTCCAGGAGGCGGACAGGGACCTGAGTAAAGACTTGACGTCGTCGTCCGAGTCCCTGCACGTCTGCGCGATCCTGAAGAGGAGCGCCTCCGAGCCCACGCACGACGCGAAGGAGTCGAAGCTGGGCTCGTGCCCCCCGTTGGCGAGCGCGTAGAGCCTGGGGAGGTAGTCGGGGTTGAGGAAGTAGAGCCCGATGTCGTCGTCCAGGTCCTCGTAGTCGCCTGACACTAACTGAGCTAAGGGCTCGAGAGCCTCGCATATCGTCCACAGGTTTTTGAAGGTTTTGCTTAACAGAGATTTTGAAGTCCTGCCCTCGAAGCTGAAAGAGAACTCGTCCACCATCATTTTGCCCAGTTGCCTCGACGGGAACAGCTTCTTGCAGTCCAGGGCGCACCAGAAGTAGACCTGGTGCCACTTGGAGAACTCGATGTCGAAATTGGGGGTGAACAGGGAGAAAACGCGCCAGCAGAAGAAGGAGATGTAGAGCTCCACTACCCCTAGATGACTCTTGAGCATCTGATTCTTCTTGTGGTCTGGGTCATTCTCAGGCCCTATCTTGTACTCGCAGAGGACGCAGGCCAGCTCCAAGACGATCCACGCGAGGGCCTGGTACTGCTCCTTTTTGTTTTGGTCCCTCTTCAGCTCATGTGGTCCAAACGGCAGGCACATGTGGAGGTAGTAGGCTATGGCCGGGGACAGCGCGTCGTCCTTCTTAGACCACTCCTCCTTTGGAAAGGTCCTCAAGGCTGGGTTCCTGCTCAAGAGCCACTGGTGCGACTTCTTGATGGACTCTTTGTTGTTCCTGCTCATGAGCACGATCGAGATGGCGTCGTACGGGATGAGCCTGTGGTTGTTATTTGGATTGTAGAGGTGGTACCTGAACCAGAACTCCATGGTCATGGTCATGTTGCACCCCCTGCAGGTGCCGACTTTCAGGTCCAGGTCTGGGGCAAAGTCCTCGTTTACGTTTGTGTTTGCGAACTTTTCAAGCAATTCTTCGTAGACTATCCTATTTTCTTCCACCGGCCTGTCCCAGAACGCCCCAGACGGACCCTTGTCCGCGTCGCTGGTGGGCGCGCGGAAGTAGGGGAAGACTCCCGTGTTGTGAGACGGATCGAGCTGCACAAGGTCCACGTCACCCCTCCGCTCGCCCATGAACTTCAGCGCGTGGGCGTGGTGGCTCTCGTGGACCAGGTGGGCCGCGAATTTCTTCGAAGAGAAGACTGGGTTTTTCACGCTGGCGCGCACGGAGTCGCTCTTCTGGACGTGCTTGTGGAGGTAGAGCACGGAGAGGTTGCCCACGGTGTCGAACTCGATGAACTCTTCCGAGACCGGGAGGAACGGGACGCCGCACGCCAGGCACAGGTTGAATTGCATCTTTGCTATGGAATCTATTTTTATTATAATACATTTTATTTTGATTTTAGATAAACTGCAATCCTTAATTCAGTCTCGCACAAGCTCAGATAATCTGCATCTCAGCGTTCTCCACCTCCCCGTTCGCCTTCAGAATTCCCCCCGTCAAGACCTTCTTGGCCCGCTTGGTCTTTTGCTTTGGCGTCTCCTCGATCTCAGGCATGAGAGACCCAGTTTGCCCCCCCAGCTCCTCGAGCCCCAGAGACGGCTTCCAGGAGTTGTCCACTGCCTCCTCGCCCGTCCTGGAGATGTTCTTGTACCTGTCCGTGTAGAGCAGCGCAGAGTTCGTGACCACCATGGGGAGGGAACAGAACACGGGCTGGAAGGTCAGCTCTAGGTGATTCGTCTTGAGCATGTTGGCCATGTCGTTGTTGTAGAACTCGTCGATGCCGTACTTCTTCATCATCACGAAGCTCTTCCCTATGTGCCAGTAGCCGAGCTGGTGCCAGGTGATCGCCACGGCGGGCCCGAAGTTGGGAAGGTCCAGCGCCACGTCTATGATCCCCGCTGGCACGTGGCGCGGGCGCGTGCTCACCATGCCCTCGTTCAAGAAATTGTCGAATTCGAAGCCCTTCAGGTACCTCTCGCGCCCGTCACGAGCGGGCAGCCTGCCCAGAAGATCGATGAGCTCTTCGTACTTCTCCATGCCGTAGAAGTCGTGGTTCAGGACGTCGGGCACCAGCTGCCAGACCACGAGGTCGGGGTTCGCAACGGGGAACGTCTTCCTCTCGAAGCGCTTGTAGTAGTGGTTTAAAGTGTAGGTCCCCAACGGCTTCATGCCGAGGCGCAGGACCAGGTCGTCCCCCGCCGAGACGTCGTGGTGGTGCCAGATGTTGACCACGTTGGACTCCTTGCCGTCTATGGCCAGCGTGCATATGAAGGGGACGGGCCAGGTGGACGCCGAGAGGGTGACCTCGTCCTGCCCGCCCTGCTTCTCGAAGCCCCGCATGATCCCGAAGGGCTTGATGCAGTGCTGGACCACGTGGACGACCTCCTCCAATTTGAAGGGGTCAGCTGTGAAGTCGCGGTTGGACGGGAACTGCACGGCGTCCAGGTTGGTGGCGAACTCCTTCCAGAGGTTATGAAGCCCCTCAGGGTCCATCAAGATGCCGAGCTGCAGGCCGGCCAGGATGTAGTTCAGCGTGGGCAGGTTGATCAAGGGGTCGATGACTGTGCCCAGGCTCCGCGCGCTCTTGGTGCCCTTGCAGAAGACGCTATTCTTGTCCAGGCGCATGACGAAGACCAGGTCGCTGTCGTCCACGCCGTGCGAGAGGGCGAAGGTGGCCTTGCGGTCAGGCTCGGGGAGGTGCAGGACGGGCACGACCTTCTGGACCCGGTGGGGGGTGTGGAGGTAGGCGTTCTGGCTCGAGAGGTAGGCGGGGCCTCCGTACGAGTAGGGGGTGATGTCGCCTAATAGGGTGGAGCCGTAGTTTATGCGCGAGTCGGGGACGTCGTGCAGGGGATTGGGGAGCCGCCCTATCCCAGGCAGGGGGCCCTGGTTCATCACCACTTCGGGGAAGCGGACGCCCGTGAGCCCGCCGAACAGGTTGGACATTTTCGAATGAGAGAGAAAATAGTTTATATACAATGCGGCGTGCGTGCGCGGGGTTATTTAAAAGCGCGGGGTTATCTTGCAATTGCTCGGTTTTCCTGTTTTTGAGATCGCTGACGTCGGGTCCGCAGGTGTCGACCACGAAGGGGACCGGCGGCGACATCATCATATTGGAGGAGGCGGCTTATATTGAGCAGGGATTCTTCTATGTGAGTTTCTTTGATTATGTGCTACCTTCACTCGAAATGGACTGCCTCTCATTCGTTCTAAATACTGCCCTCGCTCGAAATCGACTGCCAATCCTCGTCCGTGCTCGACAGGAGACCGTAGCTCCCCTCATGCTCATGGGCAACGCCTCGCTGATCGGGATCTCCACGCTGCGGGACGAGGTCAACTTCTACACCAGGCTCATTAAGCTGCGGGACAAAACCACCGGCCTCCCAATCTTCACTTGTCGTCAAGTCAAACTGGCTTGTGATGAGTGCATCGAAAAGGGAAAGGGCGGCGACTGCGTCCACCGCCTCCACCTCGTGCCCCAGTGAGTCCGGCACGTAGGGCGCTATGCGAATTTCGGAGTCAGAGTCGGTGTCGTTGAGCAGGCGCTCGTAGGTATCCGCGTCGCTGGCTTCAAATTGGGTGTGCTCCGTCGAGTTGTTGCTTCTCTCGTACTGGCTATGCTCCGTGGACGCGTCACTGAACTGACTCCGTTCCGCTGAAGCATCTCTGAACTGACTCCGTTCCGCAGAAGCATCTCTAAACTGACTCTGCTCCACCGAAGCATAGTCGAACTGACTCCGTTCCTCCACAGGTGGCAGTCCGCCGACCGGCACGTCCAGCTCAAGACCGTCATGCAGGACCGCCCTGACCTCATCGAGTCCGAGCTGTCCGGCCTCGCATTCGACTCGTGTCAGCAAGTTTTTAAATCGCCTGACCTGGAAGTGATGTTCGCCCAGAAGCCGCCCCCCATGCTCATGAACGAGGCCATCCACGTCTTCATCGACCCCGCCGCGGGGGGACCTCACAGCGACTACGCCGTACTGAGCGTCACGAGGCAGAAGGGGATGATTACGGTGAGAAAATCGAGTAAAGGGCAAGGGCGGGCGGAGGGGGAAAGTGTAGTTCTGCATCCTGCGCAGGGGCTCCACGAAGACCATGAGGGTTGTCAAGAAGGGGAGCATGCTTTTATGCGCGTGAGAGGGTTCGCCTTAATATTTTCTTTTAATGGTGCCCTGTTTATTTTTTTGTCAACTTCTGAGGTAGATTGACCTCAGCTCGTCCACGAAGTCCCTCAAGGTGACAGACTCGTTCTGCACGAAGCGGGGCAGGGCGGAGTCGTAGAGGTCGTCGTATAGCCTCCGGGCCTTCTGGATGGGGAGGGGCTTGATGTAGGAGACGTGCTTGAACGGCTCCGTGATGGTCTTGCGCATCTTCTCGTCCTCGTTCAGGAGCATGAATAATTTTACCCTGAGCTTGTCCATGCTGTCCTGCTCGCTGGGCCTCAGCCTCTGCAGGGCGTCGCGCACGCCGTC
>Ga0172376_10001546_pt1 | contig 29253 bp, 59 predicted proteins | sample Lak35m_FD_121114 | JGI IMG/M metagenome (GOLD analysis project Ga0172376, IMG submission 121114) | Freshwater microbial communities from Kabuno Bay, South-Kivu, Congo - kab_092012_35m | ecosystem: Environmental > Aquatic > Freshwater > Lake | place: Democratic Republic of the Congo: South-Kivu...
TGAAACAAAAGCCCAGGAGCTTCCGGGAAACCCAGGACATTTACGATCTGCTGACCGACCACGGATACAAATATGATCTTCTGCACAGAACCTACAGCGATTCACACGGCAATCCCGTGCTGAATCCGGAATATGTTTATGTGCGGCTGAAATACGGGGACAAAGTACCATGGCAAAAAGGAAATCCGAATATCACCGACAAGTAAACTGGTTTCATCCATTTCGTGTGGTGGGCCGCCGCACAGGTGAAGATGAACTTTACGACGGTACAACCTACGGACTGGATCTGGATCTGCGCACCAACATCAGTTATCACACCTACGAGTATGGTCGCATCTACACATTCCTGCTGCTGGGATTTGGTTTCGAACTGGCATTGCTGGAGTTTTAACCGGGTAGCCGTTGACAACCCGGGTAACTTTGTTACAAACGATTCATGCCCAGACCATGCAACCGATGCCGGATTGTCCTGAAACCCAAACCTAAGATCCGGTTCAGGATCAGGCGACCAAAAAAATAATATAAAATAATATACATATATATGTGGAAGAATTCACAAAAGAAGAGAAGCACCTTCTCCAGCTCATTGGTTACATTGTTCTGTTGGACGACAGACTATCCCAAAAAGTATTGGCAGAAGCTCGCGAAGAGTACGAAACCCTTGACACTTCCGCCGACTCGTTGCTTGAAAAGCTTGAAGAATTGATTTGACTGGGTTGACTTTTGTTTCGGCTACCTTACTATCCATCCCAGTTCTTTCCCCCGTCAAATCATCGTGTGATGGTTTGCCCAACGATACCTGATGTATTCATTGTTTCTGTGTGTTTGCAGAAACAGGGTCGGTCAATGACCGGCGGGGGGAGAATAATTATTATATAAAATATTCTTGACTTTTTGTCAAAATCTTGGCAGGGTTGTGCCATGATGAACAGCCAAGAAGAACGAATCGTGCACGACCCCAAGGCACGGCTAATCAAAGCCGTGTTGGAACGGGCTGTGCTGGACATAGTGGAACCCAACAACCAAGTAGAGGATGAGGATGTGTATACTGCCAAGAAGCTCATCAGCAGTTGTGTGCTGGATGAAATGATCGAAAGCAGTGGTCTTGACCTTTGTGCCAGTTTGGTGCGAAACAAGCTCCGCATACCAAGGGACAGGGTGGCCGACAAAGATTACGGGGATGCATGAAGAAGCGTTTCAAAAACGCCTACGAATACATCCATAGCTTGCCCGAGGAGGAGCAGGAATATGTGTGGAGCGATTGGCTCAACAGTTCCACCGAGGAGATTCTTATCTGCTTGTTTCACCATATGCCCGCCAGCGTTATCCGAAAGGATATCATGGAACTTCGCAGGGAAGCCAAGGAGATGCAAAGATGAAATACGGAAACGAAGAACCCGCCCTTATCATGAAATTGGATGGTAAATGGATCATGACCCGACTCAACAGTGTCAATGGGGTCATCACCAGCAAACACAAAACCCTCAAGGAAGCCAAGTCCAAGGCAACTGAACTGGGATACAAATATGAAGTGGGCAAGGGAGCATGGCAAATTATATGAAAATAAATTATAAAAAAGAACTGGAGCGGTGTGTGGAACTGCTGGGTCAGATGATGAGCCAAGCAGACGAGGATACTCCTTATGATTGTCGCACCCGCCACTTTGAGGATACCCTCATGGATAGCCACGAATACATCACCCACGCAAAGGAGATACTCAAATGAAGAAATACCTTGTCACTTTCAAGGATGAATTTGAAGCAACCAGCGAACAGGATGCCTACGACAAACTGCTTGTGTATCTTCGGGATTGTGTGCGTTACGAGGATGTGGTGGCATTTGACTTCAAAGAAATGAAGGAACCCAAAGGTTCCTACCATATGTAAGGAGGAACATGAGAATAGTTAATTATGTGTCGGTATTAAGGTTCGAGGTGCAAACCCCCATCGGCAGGTTTGATGCCATACCCCCAGACTATCTGTTGGATCTGGTGCAGAAAAGGATTGACTATTTGCGAAAACATCCACAGGATGCAGCCGAAGCATTTGGTTATGAAGACAGCTACACCGAAGAAATGGAGGAGGTAAAATGAGAATCAACAACAAAACCACAAACGCAAAGATGTTCGCTTATGATGGATGCCACAAGATCTATCTGATTGAAAGTGAACAACAATTAAGCGAAGCTCGTGCCAATGAATACAGCATATATCCCATATCCCAACTGCAACGAACCTACGAGGACAGCTGCGACCTTCGGTTCATCAACGACTGGGGACTGAGCAAGAACTATGTTCAGCAGTTTCAAAATGCGGAGTTCAGCCAATGAAAATCAAAAGCTACAGCACATTTGAAAAGAAATACATTCCCATTGAAAACAAAGATGGAGATATCCTTTATGAAACCTATGGAAAGGATGTGACAAAAGTATTGGATACTCCAGTGGATCATGTTTGGACAATCGTGGACTGCGATGGCAAGCTGGTCATCACCGCAGGTTATCACATCGTCAACAGGATGAACTACATGATCACAATGAAGCCATGGAAAAACAATGCGGAGTGTTACCGATACTGAATAGGGAATGTGTCGAAATAATTTCCGGTCGGACCAAAAATTCAACTATCCGGTCTATTAGACAAACCTTCCCAGGGAAAGCGTATTTTTAAAATATAAAATCTTCTGGGCCGTTGGGCGGATAATGTTTATTATCAAAGTCTCTTAAGAATCTGTCAATATTATCCATTTCTTCTTGGGTAATATCATCATCTTTATCGCCTTTGTTCACATCCATGCCACCATACTTACTCAGATAGTATTCGTTTATCTGTTCTTGCGGAATGTCATCCGGATCGGGCAGGTCATAAGGATAGTGGGGCATCTGCCAATATTAACCCTGCCCCCCAACGAATCAATTATTCTTTGCTAAATTTTTCGTGTTCGGCTCGGTTCATGGCCACACCAAATGCCACGCTCACAAAAGCACTGACCAGATAACCCACCAAAACATATCCGATTATGCTTGCTATCATTTTAAATTATTTATCCTTTCCCGTTAATTATTTTGCAAGGAACGGTATTAATGCCGAGGCACCATACCTTTTCAGCAACCGCAAACAGTATCTGCCCTGCACGTTTGGTTATAAAGGAACTTTAAAAAAAGATCAAGCAAAAAAATTTCTTATTATATGCTTGACATTTTGAAAAGAATTGATCCACCAAAAAAAGATTTTGATAAAAATGTCTTGCAATTATTTTCAAAATCCACTACACCAGTTTGCGTGAGAGGGAAGAACCAAGAAGTCGAGTGACAGAAGGTTCAGCCCATCACCCCTAACAAGGAGATAAACATGCAAGTCAAATTGAGTATTGAAAAGGGAAGCATCAAGATGCCATCCCGCAAAAAGAATAACCCTGTTCGCAAGATTCTTGGTCGTATGGGAATCGGTGATCGTGTGATGTTCCCCGCCAAGTATTATGCCCGAATCGTTCCGCTGGTATATCACTACGGACGGGTGCTGGGCGTGAAAGTGCGTATCCGCCGACTGAACGACAGCACCTATGCGTTCTGGCGTGTGGTGGGAGAACTTCTCTAGTTAGGGGAAGCAAAAGGGGGGAGGATACTAACCCTTTTTTGTATTGACATTTATATTAAAATTATCTAGGAGGGTTATATGGCAAGAGGCAGAAAAACAGAAGCAGAGAATGGTGATTTCCGCAACGAACTTTTCAAGACATTGGAGATGTTCAAAATCACCAAACTGGTCGTTCATTACAGCGGAAGCGGAGATAGCGGTCAGACCGATGATGTGACCACCGAGCCATCTGGTCGAAGCGAGCTTTTGGATGAAACAATGGAGAGTGGCAAAAGCATACGGGATGCGGTGGACGAGTTTGCGTGGGAAGAGATTGAAAATCACGAAGGAGGATTCTACAACAACGAGGGTGGATATGGTGAAATCATATTTGATGTGAAGGATAAAACCATCACAATGGCACACAACAATTATATCCAAGAAACCCAATACGAGGAATACGATTTAACTTAAAGGAGAAACTATGGCACACCCTTATCATCACAGCGTCAGTAGCGTTCGCAAGTATGGTGGACGAGTGGAGGATTATCAAGCCATCCACGACTGGTTTGATGAAAGCAAAAAGATGTATGCGGACTTTCGTCATCGTGCTCTGCGTCACCACGCCGAGGGAATCTTTCTTGCCGAGCGTCTTTTCGGCACGACAATCACCAACAGCGATGGTCGCAAGGTTCCTGTTCGTTTCATCGGGGAACAGCATATATTGGAAGATATGGGACGCATACCCAGCATCCAAGATTGGTTCAGCCATATCAAGCCCGAACGCTGGATGGGTCAACCCCCTGTGAAACTGGAAAAAGAGCTGGAAAAATAATATAAATATAATCTTTACATTTACGAAATAATTCCCTATATCTTTTTTTATGAATGAAACAACTGATGCTCGCAAATTGAAATGGGATGCGGATTGCCAAGCCGTGACAGAGTTTCGGCTTCCGTTCCGGCTGGAGGATGCGTTTGCTGTTATCGGAGGCAATCTGATTCGCACCTATACCATTGTTAAGTTTTTGGAACGGCAGGGCAAACTTCGCAGGATACGAACCAACACTTACGAAATCATATGAAAATACTCACCGAACAAACAGGCAACCCAACCCCCATTCGCAGTTGGGATTGGATGGCGTGGCTGGAGGGCAAAGAGGAAGGTTTGGTGGGATTCGGAAGCACCCAACAAGGGGCGGTGGACGAGTTGTTAACAATGATGGAGGAATAATCTTTACATTCTTTACAAAATCATCTAGGAAAAACATATGCCCAACCATACCCCCAACCTTTTAAGCATCGTAGGCGAAAAGAATATTAAGAAGCTATTGCGTCCTTATCTGATGAAAGTGAATCAGTTTGGCGAGAAGGGAAGTGGACTGGATTTGAACAAGATTGTGCCAATGCCCAAGCTTATTGAACAAAGCACCAAGTATGGGAATATTAAATACCTAGCCCGCACACGCACACCCCTGCAGGAAAAGCGGATGCGGGAAAAGCAGGAGATGATGGAAAAGAAATGCTTGGAACTATATGGTGCGAAAAGTTGGTATGATTGGAGTGTGGCGAATTGGGGAACCAAGTGGAACACCTATGAGAACAGATTCTACCGCATTGATGACGGCGTCGAATGTCTTTATTTTCAAACAGCGTGGGCCCCACCTGAACCGGCCCTGCGGGAACTGGCTAAGAAACTGGACAAGATTGTTCGGGTCAGTTATATGGATGAAGGATATGCGTTCTTTGGCGTATACCACTTTTATCCTGATGGCGAGGTGGAGGATGAATGCTATGAAGATCATAAGCTTGTGCCGGATGAACTTTGCGAAGAATTGGGCATCAACACTTATGAGGAGGATAAAGCGGAAAGAGAGGAGGAGGAAGAAGCTGAAGCTGAACTAGCCCAAAAAGGATAAAGCCCATTTTTTTCTTTACATTTTGAAAAAAATTTGGTAAAACAATAAACAATGAAAAACAAAAAAATCCGAGCCATACTGATTGATCCTTTTGCCCAAAGTGTGCGGGAGGTGAACACAAGCACAGGCATTGATGCCCTTTACAATATGCTGAATTGCACTTGCATCACCATCACTTCGCTTGCATTGGATCGCACCCGCTTTGACTTGATACTGGATGATGAAGGACTGCTCAAAGACCCCGAACACCAAAAATACTTCAAGTGGGGAATCAGTAGCCAACCGTTTGCAGGTATGGCGTTATTGACCAGCACCAACAGCGAAGGCGATACCATCAGCTTGCACAAAAGCATCACGCCCGAAGCGGTTGAATCTATGGTCAACTGGATCAAACCAAGCCAGCAGGAACTGGAAAAGTGTTTGAACTGGACGATTATGCCCATATGAAAAACGACATTCTGGCAGATTTGGAACAGCGTGTTAAGGATATGGTAGAGGCAGACAAACAATCTGGCGAACACAATAATGCAACCCCCTTGGATTATGTTCGCTGGGCAATCGAGGAGATTGAAAACAATCCATAACCATATGAAAAAACTGCTATTCTTAACCATACTATTAACTGGCAACCTACACGCCCAGCTATTCAGCTTTGGGAGCGGTAGCGGGGTTCCCACCGATACGGCTATGGGAGGATTGTTGGGTATGCTGATTGCTCCTATGGTCAGCAAGGGTAGCGATGCCAAGTTGGTCGGAGCATTGATGGGAGCAGCCGCCATGAATGCGGTGGCCACCGCCAACCATAACCATCAGCAAGGAAGTTATGATAAAGTTGTGAATACACAAAATCCATATCAAAGATATCAATCGCAGGTGACGCCCGCAGGTGATCGTCCCGCCTTGGGTATTCGACAGGGCAACATGGTAAAGAGTCCGTATAGCCCTTTTCAGTTTGATCCGAGTAGCATGAAATTGCAACGAGGAGAAGTGTTGTTTGATCCTTTCACTGGGCAACCCATTGTGATTCCGTGAAATATATAAAATATATAATCTTTTGTTTATTAACCTTATCCCTGCCCTTGAGGGCGGAAACGCAGTTGTTCAGCCTGGATGGTGAAGCCATCAATGATATAGCCGTGGGCATGATTGTGGGAAGCGTGTGCGGAGGAGGAGGTGGAATGTGGGCGGTGACTATGGTCGGAGGAGGAGTGTTGGGATATTTGATAGGAGCACCGGACAGGCAAAGCGAGAAAGAGATAAGGAACGATCCCAAGAATAACAAGATTGTGGATACCCAGAATCCTTACCGACATTTGAAAAAGAATTGAATTGACATTTTGAAAAGAATTCCTTATACCAATAAACAATGAAAAACAAACTGGATGAACTCATGGACAAGCTGGATAACCCATTATTCGGCACAATCAATCAGATTGATTTGGATGATATGGCAGGAAGATACGAGGAGGATGAATGAAAAGCTACGGCATTTACAGAGAAAACGAAAAGTTAAGCACCTTTGAAATTACGGAAACGCAAGAGCCGATTGATGTGGTGGATGCAAATAATTTGCTGAATGCTTATCGAACTGCTTTTAATCAGTTGGGTTACATACTACTGGAGCAGAAATGAGCAAGTTAAGCACCAAGGTGGAAAACATTATGGAGCAGTTGCGGGATTTGCGAGAGAGCAAACTGAATCCTTGCAGGGGCGAGGATGTGCAAGGGATATGCCCTTGTCATAGTTTTGATTTTATTCTGGACAAATTGGAACAACTAAAAAAGATTGGAGACAAATGAGCACAAGGGGATTTGTTGGATATAAAAAAGATAAAAAGATACGGGGATGGTATAACCATCACGACAGCCATCCCACAGGATTGGGTATGGAAGTGTTTGAAAAGTGTTTGCTTCACAATATGGAAGAACTTAAAAGTTTCTTTGATCGGATTGAATTTGTAAAGAATGAAGATGCTTATGGAGCACACAAAGGTGTGTTTGAAATGGATTGGGGCTTTGATCGTCCAGTAATGTTGGATGGGGGCAAGTTTTACAAGGATGGATTGTTTTGCGAATGGAGCTACATCTTCGACTTTGATCATCGCAGTCTGAAAGTGTATCGGGGTTTTGGCAACACACCCGACAGAGGAAAGAAAGACTGGTGCTACAAAAGTCACGCCGATGGCAAAGTGTTTTATGTGAACGAGGTGGCCGACTTTGATTTTGAAATGTTTAAGACTTGTTGTCCTTACACGCTGGCATTCAACCTGCAAGAATGCATTGAAATCAATGATAAGAAAGGTGAAAGAAATGTTATCAGCCGTTGCTGATTTTGCTTTACATTTTGATAATAATTGATAGAACAAAGATATGAGCCAAACAATAGAATATAAAGATTACACCATCCTTATTGAACAGGATGACCACCCTATCAATCCGAGAGAGGATGAAAACCTTGGCAATATGCTTTGTCGTCACACAAGATACAACCTTGGGGACGAGCATATGGCCGACAGGGAGGAAGTGTTGGACATACTGGAAGGCAGAAGGAGAGATGTGGTTGCTCTTCCGCTTTACCTTTATGACCACGGCAACATCACGATGAACACCACAGGATTCAGTTGCCCCTGGGACAGCGGTATGGTCGGTTGCATCTACACCACTTATGAGAAGATTCGCAGTTGGTTTGGCGTGAAAAAGGTGACCAAAAACTTGATTGAAAAGGTGAAGGGTATTCTGCGAAGTGAAGTGGAGATATATGACAAATATATCAGCGGAGATGTTTATGCTTATGTTATCAAAAAGGGAGAAGATGTGGTGGAAAGTTGCGGGGGATATTACGGCGATGATGCCGAGAAAGATGCCCGAAACACCATTGACCATATGACAGCGGGGGTGACCGCGTGAAAAAGAAGCGTTATACATACGGACGCGTACTGAGCAGAGATCCCGACGAAGGTGATGACTACGCCAAAACGCCCCGTTCAAAATACAGGATTGTTTGTCACGATGATGATTGTGAGGACACTTTGTATTTTGAAACAAAGGGAGACTTGGAAAGAATGTGCATTCACTGGGACGAAGATGGATATTATGATATAAAAGATTTTAACAAACAACGGCGACACATACACACAGCTCAAATGAAAAGAAAAGGACGATGGGTGACTTGCAAATGATATGAGCAAAAGAACCACCAAAGCACGAGCAGAGTTGGAGATGAGTTTGATGATGCACGAACGCAAACCCTATGTGATTGTAAGGGGCGAACTGATACCCCAAGAACAAACAGAATTTGTGAACATTGAAGAAGACTTTACCGGCAGGGATGTGGTGACATTCATTTACAATGGAGAGCAACACCAAAGCTTCGTAATAGTAAAATAAAGATAATAATTTTATTGCAATAAAGGTCAAACCAGTCTAATAGAAAAACATACCCAAGGCATATGCCCGACTATTCTAAATATATAAAAAAATTCCTCAAAGGATACAAGGTGGAACTGGGAGGAATAGGCAGGAATTCCCTCATGCAAAACTATCTGATCGGAGAAAGTTTTGAACTGGGTTATGACGGGGAGAAGGATGAATGGTTCCTTGAAGAGTTGTATACCGATGAAATAAATGGCAGTCCGTTCTTTGACAGCATGCCAAGGGGCGACTTTGAAACATTGGACGAAGCACTCATGACAATCGCCCACATATGTTTGATTGATGCTTAAGGATTTACATAAGCCCCATATACCAGCGTTCATAACTCCCTAATTATTAAGGAGTTATTTTTCGGTAATGTCCCGCCCGTAACTCTTTGATGTTCAACAACTGCCGGACTAGGATTCGAACCTAGAAAGGGTGATCCAAAGTCACCAGTGTTACCATTACACCATCCGGCAAAAAGCTATTGCTAGTTTAATTTCCGCCCAAAGTATTTCAATTCGTTTCCAAAATAAGATTATTCGCAGCAGTTGTATCTGCTCTTGAATTTGATTTTTTTTAATGGTGCTCCCCATCGTCCGCTTTTTTACCAAAATCTTCAAGGGTCGTCAAGCACATAAAACTGAAAGAGTCTTTCACTTGAAATTCTTTATTCTTTCAAAAAAATTTCGTAGAGTGGATGCAACAAAGGAGAAAGAGTATGAAAAAGAAACAGCAGAAACAGAAGCAGAAGAAAACGAACATCAAGCTGAAGGTGGGGAACAAGGTGATATCGGCAGATCATCTGACTCCGCTCGATCTTATGTATTTCATTTACAAATCAAAGGGGCAACTATGAACTGCGATCAAGTGTGGGCGTTAATCAAGTTGGCCGAAAAGATGAAGGATTTTACAACATCATCAGCAGAGGTTCAGAACGATGCATATAATGCATCCCGACTAATCAAGGAACTGACTGGATACGAGTTTGAAAATGTAAAAGATATCAGCGTTCATTGGGGATGGTTGCAGGAACCCCCCGAAGCCGAGAAAAACCAAAAGCACTTGTGGATAGAACAAAGGTGGCAGATCGATCATAATCACGAAGATTATAGTACCCACGAATATGTGGGGGCTTTTGTAGTGGCAGAAAAACTTCTTCATCGTTTTTCCGCAACCGAGCAACTGGGAAAGTTGGTCGAAAAGTGTAAGAGTCTTTCACCAGAAAAACTCGAAGAACAAAACAAACAGATATAGGGTGGAAACAACAAAGGAGGAACCGTGATGACAAAAGAACAAGCATTGGAGATTGTGAAAAAGGCAGAAGCAGAGTATGACCCGCACAACAAATACGAGAATATGACTCGTCTTTTGGGGAGCATAACTGGCTGGGATTACTACGAATATGGTGATGAAGGAAACAGGTGGCAACAATTCCACGATGGAATGGGTTGTATTGTGGATGCCAGTAGTGAAGAAGTGGCAAGCACGCTGGCTTGGCAGATAAACAATGTGGAAAACCTTCTGTTCGTGGTGGGACGATAAAATGAACAAACAACAATTATGGGAAAGGGATTGCCAACGCACTATGGATTTTGCAAACAAAGTTTTGTTTAATCCATACTCGCCCAACACCAGTTTCTCGTGCGATCAATTGGCAATTAAGTATGATTTTAATCTGCAACGATCATATCTTTTAATAAAATCTTTGGAAAGGGCAGGTATGTTGGAGCAGTTGGATATCAACCGATATCAAGCAGTTTTCGGCACAATCAAACTTGAAAGGAGGTAAAGACATGAAAGAAGCAGAAGCGGAAGTTAAACTAGAAATAGTCATGAAAGAAGAAGAACTGAAAAAGCTGTATGATGTTTTGAGGGCTTTGCGAGCACTTAAACAAGATATGCGGAAAGTGCTTGGCAAAGAGAAGTAGATGGAAAAGGAAGGTTCCACCCCTTCTTTTTATTAAAAAAAAGCTTGCAGGAAAATCAAATTTCTGTATAAAGAGAAAAGATCAGACCAGAACCAGAGGGGCGGAAGAGGCGATAGCCAAACCAACTCGGAAGGGGAAGGAAAGATCGAAAGGATAACATGGCTAAGAAAGAACAGATCAAGGCAGGATTGCAGGTGATTGAGACGGCTCCCCTGCAAGGTGAAATCAAACCCCTACCAGTCACCCGACGGCTGAACGAGGTGGAAACATATGTGATCGGCAAAGCCGTCAGCAAGATGGGCGAAGAGGTGAAGGATAACATTCCTTCGGGCAAGCTGGAGGGCATCGTGGACAAAACCATCCGCATCCAGTTTGGCTGGACAAAGTTTGAGGATGTGGAAAAGATGGTGGTGCAGACTGCCAAACCTTGGACACTGCTGGCCGCCGCCCTTAACCGACTCAACAATGTGAGCATCGAAGCCATCGTGGAGGATGCAGAACGACTGGCGGAAAGCGATGAATTGAAAGCCAAAAAGGGAGTGGAACTTGCCCTTGAAAAGATCAAAGGCAAAACCCTCAAGATGACCAAAGGTCAGGTCAGGGTGGCAGGCTTGGTAATGGAGGAGGTCGTAAGCTAAACAGGATGGGGGGAGGAAACTAACCCCCATTCTTTTAATATAAAAAGTTCTTTACATTCTTTGCAAAATAATCTAGAAATGAAAGAACAAGAAAAGGAGGATACCGTATGATGCATGAAGTAGCAGCAGTTGGAGAGGATACGACAGCCTATTCCATTGGCAAAAGCATTGGGCAGTTGTTGAATCTGAAACGCATGATTCAGTTGGTGGATTTGGATACTTGTCAATCCGCTCCATTGTTTAGTAAAGATGAGATGATAAACATAATTGATGGAACTGTTAATTGTTTGAACAAAATTAGTTACCCATACAAAATCTAAAGGAGGATACCATATGATGCTGGAAGGTGATCAAATGACCTGGCTGAGACTCAAGACCGCCCTCATGGGACTGAAGATGCTGATCGATACGGGTGGGCGAATGATGATAACAAGGGGAGCCAACGCCAAAAAGATGATGATGATCATTGGCGAATATACCGGCAAAACCTATAAGCGGAACCAGCAAAAGATCGCCCTTGATGATGGCATGAAACACCTTGCAGATAACGCAAGAAGGAATGAAAGGGTAATGCAAGTCGTGGACTTCCCATTGATGGGCTAAACATACAGGGCAAAGTTATATAGGAGGGGGGTGCTGTAAAAGGCACCCCCTTTCTTTTTGGGGGGGCTATATAAAAATGATGCCCCTTTTATAACAAGGGGGCTGTTTTATGAAGGGGGGGTATTCAAATTGCTAATACAGACAAGTGCTTTTTTTTATAAACCCATGGCGCATGCCAATAATTTTTAAAATAATTTTTTATATTTTTTTTATATATTTTCCCTTAACAGTTCCGGAAAGTTCAGGGGCGGCATGAAACCATCCTGTTCATGACTTTGTTTGAATAGCTTTATAACACCCCGGTCCCGGGCCCTGGCAGCCATTTCCTTTGTGGGATAGCTTCCAAAATAATGCTTCTTTTTGTTCAGTTTGATATTGGCTTCATAGGTGCCATATCTTTTATTTAAAAAAACACCGTAATAACCATTTTGACGATTATTCAGCTTTTGTTTCAAATTGTTCTGGGAAACACTAATATTTTGCAAATTGCTTATACAATCGTTTTGGCGGTTGCCATCCTTGTGATCAATGCAGCTTTTAATGTCGGGCAAATAACCGTGGGCTGCCCAAAACACCAGATGGCTTCTTTTAATGTCTGTCACCTTTCCTTCATGCAAAACACTCAACACATAATAACCCTCATGCATTTTAAGGGCAGTTTCCTCCTGGTTTTGTTTGTTGTATAAGCGCCCATTTTCCAGGTCTACCCGGTATTTTTGTAAAAAATTATCCAGTGTTCCAAACACTTTTATTGCGTTTCTTTGTTTCATGTTCTTGTTTTTTCTTTATATTCCTCCAACAGTTCAGGAAAGTTCATGCCCAATATGCTTTTTTTAACCTTCCAATAGGCCATATCATACTCTTTGGCGGCTTGAACTTCATCATAATATCGTCCACAATGATAGGTAACTCCTTTACATCGTAGTTTGCTCATCCATAACCCAGTACTTTTGTCCAAATTCACCCCTTTGTATTTGCTGGTGGTGTCCCGTTGTTTTTTACAATTATCCGCATTTTCCGTGAGTGTAAGCGGTCGCAAATTATCTAACCTGTCATTGTTTGGATTTTTATCGGCGTGATCAATCACCATCACGTTCCATGTGGGCATTTCTTTTTTTGCAAAATAATAAATGATGTGACTTCTTTTCAAAAGATGTTTTTTGTTTCTACTGTCCACATAGGTTATATAAATTCTACCATCCTTGAACGTATCCACACCAATGCTTCTGAGTTTTTGTTGACGGCTTAAAACCAGGCCTTGTTCAGGCAGTATTTCCCATTTCTTGAGCATAAGATCCGGATCTGGAAACACCTGTATTATTTTCCACATAACCTTATTCCATCAAATGCTGCCAATTGGCTGGAAATTCACTGGATTGATATGGTCTTTTATAATTTTCCTCATTGTCTGGAAAGTTCAGTTGTTGCACGGCATGTTCCCCCCAAATGTTGTAGGCCGCCCGGTCATAAGCAAGTGCTGCTTCCTCTTGTGTTTCATAATAACCAAAGCTCATGTGCTTCTTATTGTGACAAAGGCTGGCCCGCCATCTTTTGCTGGCTTTTTTGGGATAATGGGACACTCCTTTGTAAATGCTGCTGGTTCCTTGTTTTTTGGGCATGTTGACCTGTTGCAGGTTATAGTTGCTGGCCCTTAGATTAAGAGGACGGTTATCTGTTTTGATCAGATTGATATGATCAATTTGTTCCGGCAATTCATTGTTTTTCATGTAATACATCACTTCATGAATGCAATAGGTCCGGTATTTTCCTGTGCTTTCCTCCTTTATGCCCACCCGCAAATAACCGTCCATGTTAGGCCGGTTCAATATGGCCCGCCCGGTTTTTTTACAATATAAAATACCCTCGTCAAAATTGGGACTGAAAAGTTTTTGCAGATCCTCCACACTGTGACGTTTTTGCAGTACCCTCATTTTCCTTATTTTAAAAGGAAGCGGAAAATGTCAATATTTTCTTATATTACTCGCCTCCACCTCCACCATCTCCACCTCCCCCTCCTTCTCCGCCCCCACCAAAACCAGGATACCACCCCCATCCCCAATAAGGATAAGGCAGCATGAACATTCTCCGGTTCCTTTTGCCTTTTTTACCCTTTTTACGCTTCTTCTTTTTTTCTAAAATATATTGCCGGTATGTTTTCATTCAGGCTTTTATTTCCCAGTATTTTTCCAGTGTTTCCCGGAACAATTCTTTATCGATATAGTGAAAATCATCCTCAAAATCTCCTGTTCCTTCGCTGTCGTTCCAATGATCCATTATATGAAATATATCTTCCCATTCCAATCCCTGTTTTTTCATAGGCCCAATCATGATATCGTTGATTATATTAACATAATCAATATCCTCCTCATCTTTTGTATTATCTTTATCCAGATAATCGTTCAGGATGTTAAGGGTCAACATCATGCCTTTTTTCTGCAACGGAGCAAGGCCCTGTTGATATTTGTGAAATTGGTAAGCATCCATAAAGTTATTTAATTTTTATTGAAACCCAAATACAGTGTTTCGGGCCGCACAATGCAGGGCACAAAACGTATTTTATAAGCACCCGGTTCATTTTCGTCCGGCACTTTGCTCAGGCCCACAAAGGTAAGATCCGGTTTCTGCTGCAGGTAATATATTTCCAACATCACCATTTTGTCCAAAATCTTGTAATGATCCGGACTGTATTGTTGAGGGGATGGAGATTCTGATAATTGCTGCAGTATGTCTTGCAGTGTTACTTTGGGCTTTGTTTTAAGTTTGGGCGGAAATGTCACAAACCAAAAAGCTTGCAAATGCTTTTTAACGAATTTAAAAGGCTGATAAAGCACATTCCACATATGAATCCAATAATAATTAGCATCAGCCCCAGGCTGCAATCGTTCACAAACGTTTTAAAGGCAATATGAAAAAACTCCCGTATTTTGTGCATATTATTTCAGTTTGCCGCTGCCCCACACCACAACGGCTCCCAACAGATTCAAGCTCAATCCCAACAATGTGGGGCTGAGAACAATCCACCACGACCAATCCACGGTGCCAGTCAGTTTGAGTATAGCAAATACCAGGGTCAGTAAATTTAGATTCTTCATGTTATTATTTTACAAATTTGATTTATTTTTCAATAAATATTTTTGTGCTTTTTTTGCCGGTATTCCTGTTTATTTTGGTGGTGGTTATTTTTTTGAATCTGCGTCGATAACAATTCCTTCGCAATCATAATCCTCGTTGTTGCTTTCGTGACGGCCCAGATACCACTCCTTATTTACATCGCGCTTGATGCGAATCATGAAAATTTTTGCCGCATCATCATAACCATCCTCGTATCCCCGCAAAAATACGTGCAAACCCTCGTCGTACTCGTCCAACATTTTCTTAAGTTCTTTTACGGTCATAAAAATAGTCTATAACTTGTTGATGCTGTGTCAACGTTAGTATTTAGTTTTTTCCCTCGAAGAAAAAGTTTTTCATCGTCCAAACGTAAATAAAAATGTATCGCAAAATTTTTTCTGTATCAGAAAAAATATTGATATACGAAAAGTTGTGGTAAGAATAATGACAGCATCCATGAACAAGAATATTTTGGTCAAGAAAAGGAACGGAAAAACCGAAAAGTTTGACATAAGTAAAATCGACCGGGTGATTGAATGGGCCATCAACGGTTACACGGGCGTGAGCATGACCGACGTGGAAATTAATGCCAAAATCAACCTGCATGACGGCATCAGCACAAAGGAAATTCACCAGCTGATCATTGAAAGCGCGGCCAACCTGATCAGCGCGGAAAATCCCAACTATCAGTTTGTGGCAGGCCGTTTGCTCAATTATCAGCTTCGCAAGGAGGTATGGGGAGGTAAACATCCTCCTCGGTTGAAGGATTTTCTGCATGTGGGCGTAAAAAAGAAAATCTATGATCCGGTTCTTTTGGAAAAATACAGCGAGGATGAAATCAACAAACTGGGCGAGGACATTGATCACGACCGGGATTATCTTTTCACCTATGCCGGAATCAAACAGCTTTGCGACAAATATCTGATCAAGGACCGGGTCAACGGAAACATTCATGAAACACCCCAGTTTGCCTACATGCTGATCAGCATGACCGCGTTCATGAACTATCCGGAAGAAACCCGGCAAAATTATGTGATTCGTTTTTACAATGCCATCAGCAAACACAAAATCAATTTGCCCACTCCAGTCATGGCGGGTGTTCGAACCACCAGCCGAAATTATGCCAGTTGCTGTTTGATCGGGGTGGATGATACAAGGGAAAGCATCACCAGCAGCGCCACCGCCGTGAGCATGGCCACCGCCAACCGTTGCGGTATCGGCATTGATGTGAGCCGCATCCGGGCCGTGGGCAGTCCCGTCAAAAACGGCGAGGTGGTGCACACCGGGTTGATTCCGTTCCTGAAGATTTACGAAGCCAGTGTTAAAGCATGGCAGCAAAACGGTCTGCGGGGCGGCAGCGCCACCTGCAATCTGCAATGGTGGCATTATGAAATTGAGGATATTGTGGTGCTGAAAAACAACGCCGGAACCGACGATAACCGGGTGCGCAAGCTGGATTATACCGTGGGCATGAGCAAATTGTTTTACGAGCGGGTTCGCAAAAACGAGGATGTGACTCTTTTCAGTCCTCATGAAGTTCCAGAACTGTATGCTGCTTGGGGCACGGATGATTTTGACAAGGTTTACAAAGAGTGTGAAGGCAAGCGTCTGCGGGTTAAAAAGCGGATCAACGCCCGCAAGCTTTTTGGCACCATTGTCAAGGAACGGGTGGAAACGGGCCGCATCTATATTCTGAACGTGGACAATGCCAACGAACATGGTGCGTGGTCGGACAAGGTGACCATGAGCAATCTTTGCACCGAGGTGATTCATCCCACCATTCCCATGCGCGATTACAACGACAATGAGGCGGAAATAGGCATGTGCATATTGAGTGCCATCAACATGCTGGAAATAAAAAGCTGGGCCGATCTGGAAAAGACCTGTGATCTGACTGTGCGTTTCCTGGACGAAATCATTGATCTGCAGGATTATTTTAATCCGGCGGCCAAGAACTTTGCCAACAAACGGCGCAGCCTGGGCGTGGGCATCACCAATCTGGCGGCGTTTCTGGCCAAGAATGAATGTCGTTATGATGACGACAAAAGTCTGACTCTGTTGGATGAATGGATGGAATATTTCCAATTTTCATTGCTGAAAAGCAGCGTTCAGCTTGCCAAGGAAAAAGGAAGGTGTGAAAAGTTTGATCACACCAAATATTCAAAAGGCATTCTTCCCATCGACACGTTCAAGGACAGCGTCAAGAATCTGACCCGCCGCAAGTTTGCCTGTGATTGGGAAGCTCTTCGGACCGATATTAAAGAACATGGTCTTCGGCACAGCACACTCAGCAGCTGCATGCCCTGCGAAAGCAGCAGCGTGATTCAAAGCTCAACCAACGGTGTGGAACCGATCCGTTCCATCATCACATATAAAATGAGCAAGATGGGCAAGCTGCCAGTGCTTGTTCCGGGAATTGGAAAATTTGACAGGAATTACCAGCTTGCTTATGATCTGCGCGACAACAAAGGACTGATCAACATCAATGCAATCATCCAAAAATACATCGATATGGCCATCAGTACGAATGTTTATTACAATTATAGCCATTATGAAAATAATGTATTACCTGACGCGGTCGTGATGAAAGAACTGATGTATGCATACAGCATGGGGTTGATCAGTCTTTATTATAATAACACGGACGACGGCGACAAAGAACAGTTGATGACTCAGAAGGAAGACCGGGATTGCAGCAGCGGTGCTTGCAAATTGTAACCCTTCTGTTATAAATAACTCCCCATGAAAACGGTTTTAAATTTGAAAAATATCGACACCACCAAACAACCGTTATTTCTGGGCGAGGATCTGAATTTGCAAAGATATGACCGTTTCAAATATCCCATTTTCTTCGAATTATTCAAAAAACAAAACGAAAACTTTTGGTGGCCCCATGAAATCACATTGGCCAAGGATCGGGGCGACTACAAGGATCTGACGGATACCGAGCGTTTTGTTTTTGACAGCAATCTGCGTTTTCAAACGCTGGGGGACAGCATGCTTTCCCGCAGCATTCATTCCCTCAAAGAGTATGTGAGCAATCCCGAACTGGAAATATGCATGAATACCTGGGCTCAATTTGAAGGCATTCACAGTTATTCTTATTCTTATCTTTTAAACAATGTGTATCCGGATGCCACCAAGTTTTTTGACAGCATCATGGAGGACAAGGAAATACTTGAGAGGGCCGAATTGATCCGAAGCAACTACGATAAAATCTTAGGTGACGACGATAAGAAAGATCTGAAACAAAAGATATTTGATTGCATTCTTTCCGTGAATGTGATGGAAGGTCTAGTGTTTTATGTCAGCTTTGCCTGCAGTTTTTATTTTGGTTATCGCGGTAAAATGGAGGGAAATGCAAAAATCATCAAATTTATTCAACGGGATGAAGCCCTGCATTTTGGCGTGACCCAGAATCTTTTGAAAATATTGCGGGATGAAGACAAAGAAGGATTTGCTTCAATTGCCAAAAAGAGCGAGGACAAGATTTACGAAATATACAAACAAGCCACGGAAAATGAAAATGAATGGTGCAAATATCTTTTCAGCCGGGGCAATCTGCTGGGTTTGAACGAGGAGGTGATGACCGGTTACAGCAAATGGCTTTGTGACAATCGCCTGCGTTCGCTTGGCTACAAGAAGATTTTCAACCAAAAAGAAAATCCATTATCCGGATGGTTGGACAGTTACATGGACAGCAGCAAGGTCCAGGTTGCACCCCAGGAAACAGAGTTGCAATCCTATAAAATCGGGGCCCGGGATACCAGTGTCAGTGACGACGACTTTGCCGACATTAAATTATAATATAAAATTATTTTTTTAGCACTTGTTTGCTGTCAATTATAAAATCTAGAAAAAGATCATATATTTTATTCAGGCAATAATTGCCCTTGATATTGGCTTTGGCTTCACTGTCCACATCACTTATTGCTGAATTGAAAGCGTTGCTGTATTTGCTTATAAAATCTTTGTAAGCATTTTCTTTCTTTTTAAAAAATTTCATGGATATTTTTCATTTAAATTTTCCCGCATTTCCCGGATAATTGTCAGATATTTGAGCAGGGTTTCCTGTCCGTTCCCATAACTTTCTTTTTGTTCCTCATTTTTCAATGAATTCAGGTTGGGCTGGGCATCCATGAGTGTTTCCAGGTGTGCTTCCAAAAGCATCAAAACACCATAATCCATGGCGTCATATTCAATCGTTTTTTTCAGCTTCTTCAATTTTTCTTTCCTCAATCCATCCCAGAGCCACACTGATATTGGGAAAAAGCTCGATCAACCTGTTTTTGATTTGCTCTGCCAATATTCGGTGTTCTTTTTGCGTGTCTTTGCCTGCCCGCAGATTCACATAATGAATCCAACTTCTCAGGCTACCTTTCATGTACAAAGTGGTTTGTGTGGATAATGGCAGAACCATGCGGGCCACTTCCTTGGCCACACCGTTGCGCAGCAGCATTTCATAACAGTGTTCTGCTGATTTGGTGGTTTCTTTCACAAGGTTGGTCAGTATGCTGTGTTGTTGGCTGGTTATCGGAATGATTTCCTCCCCGACCTGACGGTTTTTATCGCCCTGCAAACGCAGTTCAACATTTTCAAAATCGTTTACCCGGCTGTAACGTTGGCTGAATTCCTGAAAACTGAAACTGCGATGCCGCACAATCTGGGCAGCAATTGCCCTGCTGGTCTTGATTTCAAAGGTTGCATCCACCAACTCAAACGGACTCCAATGTTTGTGGGATATCAGATATTTGATCAGCTTGGGGGCCGTTCCCCGGTTCATTTGGTTTTCCGGATTGCTGACCCGGGCAATATAAACAATCAGATCTTCGGCACTGAATTCTTCGCGAATCAATGGCGTAAGCTCTGGTTTTGTGATGCTGACAAGTCGGGCAAATCCCATAAACCTTATTTTAAGGTATATAATGGAAAATCAATTTATTTTATATATGTTCTTTGTCGTATTTGTCTGCAACAACATCTATTTTTTTATAAATCGCAGGCAAAGGTTTGTTTTTCAAACTGGTATACCTTACTTTGAAAGAATATGAAGCGGCCGGACTTTTGCTTATTTTGTCAACAATATCTGGGGGAACCTCTTTGCCATGCATCCATAGCTTGTTGCTGATCATGACCAGGGCTTTGGGGTTTTCCGAAACAATTTTCATGATGGATTCATTGGGCAATTCGCCGGTGGCCCCCACATAAGGTATGGCATAATATCCGGCATAATCAGATTTCTTTAAATTGTGACTGCCATATGCCTTAAGTTCCTTTCCACTTCCATGAACTATGCCCTTTTCCAATATTTTTAATATTTCCGGTTTCACTATTTTGCGGGTCAAAAGGGTTCGGCCGTAATTGGAGGATTGTTCCACATTTTTTGCGAGGGATTCTATTATCTTTAATGGGGGAAACTTGGGTTTGGAAGCCATTTCGAAAAGACCCATGGCATATGAAAAACTATGATGAGGATCGGATGCTATGATGTCGTTTATTTTTTCCGACGGTTGAATCCCATATTCCAAAAGTGTCATGGCATATTTCACCGCATCATCCGGATCATTTTTAAATGCTTTTTCTATGTTTTCAGGAATCGGACGTTTATTCTTCAAAAGAAGTTCCACATATTTGAGGGTTTGTGTGGAATTTTTCAATATGTTTGCCAACAATTCCTTGTATATTTCAGGCTTTTGATCACCTTCTTCATCTTCTTCATTTTTAAAAGTTTTACCCATCATTTTTTTCAAAGGTTCTATGAATTTGGTTTCTTTTACGGCATCGTAAATCGCAGGGTGTATGGGATAGTCGTAATCCAAACAATACTTGGCCAGATAATATGAATCTTTTCCGTTCTGGGCAATTCGTTGGATCAAAACTTCCGGTATAGTCTCGTTTTTTGAAATATATGTTTGGGCGATAATCCGGGAAAATGCCCCGCCCATAACGGGTTCTTTGGTGAGGGCATTGAGAATAAATCCTGGAACCTCCCGACCTTGTTGGCGAAAACGATTGGCCAAACGCATGGACACTTCCGGGTCCTTGGCCATGCCTTGAAGCAATTCCTGTTTTATGTCATCGTTCATCAGGAACTTCCAGTCCATCCAGATAAACGAAATAATCAAAACCTGCGTCCGGGTTCTTGCGCATTCGGTCGTCAAACATCTTTTTTTCTCCCGGAGTTTTCAAATCATTCAAAATGTCTTTGTTGAATTCAGTCAGTACTTTAAGATATTCATTTCGCAGATTCTTGTCCAATGTTTTCCACGCTTGAAAATGCAACTTTACATTTCCTTGCTGCAGAAATTCCTCTTTCTCGGAGTATTTTAATTTGTTGAATGATTCCAAACTAAATTCACTGGCCAGTTCATTAAATCTTTCAATTTTGCTGCGCTCCTCTTTACTCAAAGGTTTGGGCACAAAAACATTCTTTTCAATTGCCCCCTTCAGTTCCGGTACTTCTTTTACCATTTCTTCTTTGGTCACTGATTCTGTGCCGTGACCCTGACTTCCGTTGTCGGCCCATGTCCATTGGAATTTATCATCCGGAAGAGCATCTACAACGATCAAATGGGCCGGATCCTTGTATCGGCCATGTTCGTCTTGTTCGTCCGTGCGGTTCTTGATCCGTACAAAATAGAAATTAGATTGATCCCGCAAACGATAGCTGCTGTAAAGACTGCCGCTGGTCCGGCTGATACAAAAGCTGTAGTTTCTTCCCAGTTCCACGCATTTGCCCTGGGTTTCCGCTGGAAACACTTTCACATATTTGTCTTCATAGGAAGGTTTTTCAGCATCTTCCACATTTTCCGGCATGTCCAATTTAACTTTGGTTTCCAATGCATCAATGGCATGTTCCATGTCGGTGAATTTTTCAAAACGGGAAATGTCCTGAACACGATTGCGCTTTTTAAGATTCAGAAATTTGGTGTAATAACTGTCCAACACGTCCAGATTCTGGATTTCATTGAAAAATTTGGCAAGTTTAACCACATGACCTTTGCTGGGCGTTTTGTCCATTTCAATCAGTTTGGCCGCAACCTTTTCATTTTTATTGTCCAAAACCTTGAGAATGTTCTCGACTGTAACCCTTTCAGTCAGAGTGACATATTTTTCAAAAATAAGATGAGTGTCCCGGCTCAGTGACATATGAGTATTTATAAAATAATAAAGGTAAATATCAACCGTTAATATATAAATAATACTATGCTGCACGATGAAATAAACCTGATATTGGAAAAATACAAAACTGTCAAAGGTTCAGACGAAGATTCTATTGATGTGAAAAAGAGCGATCTGAACAAGGATGGCAAACTGAGCGGTTATGAAATTGCCCGGGGTCGTGCCATTGATAAAGCACAGGGCGGAGACGGAAAGCTTGCTCAAAAACAAGAGGATGAGGAAGTGAAAGCAATTAAAGCTCCCGATTTATTGTCAAAACCCAAAAGAAAATTGGATAGTTTTGAAAAATATAAACTGAGCCAAGCCAAGCGTTTTTTGAAAAATGTGAAAACTTTCAATAAAGTGTTGAGTCACAACAGCGGAATGACCGAACAAGAAGCCAAAAAAATAGTTAAAAAACTCAGCTGATTGAAAAAACAGCTGTTTTGGATAAATCATAGCATGAACAAACTAATCACCCTCGTATCGGCGTTGATGCTAACAGCCACCGTTTCTTTTGCGGACACGGCAACAACCGATTCGGATGAAGTGACAGCAGAAGGCGCTTTTCTGGCCACAGCCGATCTTTTGGTTGTGCGTCCGCTTGGCGTTGCCGGTACCATCGCTGGTTTTGGCATTTTTGCAGTGGCTTCACCGTTTGCGGCCATGGCAGATGCAGTTGACCCGGTTTACGAAACATTGGTTGCCAAGCCCGGGGAATACACATTCCACCGAGATCTGGGCAACTTCAACGAGTAAAATCGTTTAAAAGAAAATACCCGGATGGTTTTTACGCCATCCGGGTATTTTTTTGACTGACTATCACTTGGTTCGCTTACAAGCTTTCTTTTTCTTTGGGGCAGATTTGCCCAATTCAATGTAATTCTTCAGGGCTTTGATTGCTCCAATTTCAAAATATTGATCTTCAGTGATAACCTGACGACCATAATCTGCGATCATTTTTTGTTCCTCGGATGTGACATTTTCAAATTGCATCTGGTACATGGTTATTTTTTTGGTTTTTCCTACTGTCATTTGTTTTCCTCCAGTTGTTTTAGTTTGTTTTTTGCTGCTTCCAACGTCTGATAAGTCCACCCCAAAATGCCCCATTGACTGTCGCCGGGGTAAACTTCAGAAGGTTCTATGCGTGTTCCGGCAATTTCATAACCATTGTGGCTTTTGATCAGGATCACCTCGAATGTGAGTCCTTTGGATTCGGTATGGGTCTGGGTATAAATGGCCAGATTGTTTTTGCGATATATCTGGTCGTACTGAAATTTCTTGCGGGTAAAACTTTTCTCCAAAATTTTCATTTCTCTTATTTTACTTTCCCAAAACCAAAGTCAATTAGTTTATATAACTTTTTATTATATTTTTTACACTTTGCAAAAAACTGGCATCCTGGGGATACAGTTTGCTTACGGCATTTTTAAAAGAAAAGAATTTGGCTTGGGGATTGCGCCGGTCCCGGGGCTGCAGTTTTTGATTATCCACCCGGAAAAGATACATGAACACAAGACGCTTTTTGCCCTTGCGGGTGGGGCGATAATAACGTCCCAGGCTTTTCAAAGGACTGAGTGAACGTATGCCGGTTTCTTCTTTTATTTCCCTCATGGCAGCGTCCAGGGGCGATTCGCCCTCACCAATTCCTCCCTTGGGAAAGCTCCAGCTGCCGTCTATTTCCTGAACCAAAACAATATTACCGTCCCCGTCAAAAAGCACACCTCCGGACGAACGGCGTCGAGCAATTTTAGAAAGTTCCGAAAAACTCGGAAACTTCATTTACTTCTTGCTTTTTTTGCTTTTCTTTTTGCTGGACTTTTTGGTTGCCTTTTTAACCGGAACCACTTCCTCAACAAAGTCATCAAAGTTTTCTTTGCTGGGGAACAGATTCACGATGGCATTCTTGGCATCTTCCAGTTTCCACTGGACTGTCCAACGAACCGTGTCCAAGAAGTCACCAATATCTTGTAGTAATTTCATAATATATATTTACTTTTTATCTACCTTTTGCAATATATCTGTTGCAACCTTATTCTTATCAAGGTTTTGTGAAATATAACCAATAAAATTACTCTTCTCATCCTCGGTTTGTTCCGGAGTGACAGCAGGCATCAATTTACTTAATTTTGTGTAATAGGATGGATTTTCCAGAACATTAAAGAACGTGGTGTCGTCTCCTTCATCAAAAATGTCCAAAAGTGAATCATAAGGAATGGTCAGCAGCATTTTGTTCTTTTCTTTGTCAAAAGTCACACCCCGATTTTTAAAAATATCCAGGACCGCATTCTTTTGATAAACCTTGGCGATTTTTTTGAATCCGTTTTGCAAGGCATCTTTGCATATGCTGTAAAATTCATCGCTGGTTTCAAGATCCTCTCCAATATCGGAAAACACCCGGCGCAGATTGCTCACCTGACGGGGTGACAATATGTTTTCCAGCACATAAGGAACCAACTGTTCCTCCTCACCTTCATCGAAGAAAGCTGACACAGGATTATATGCAAACCGGCTGATCATGTTGGTCAGGCTGTCATAGTAACCATCCGAGGACAATTCCTCCAAAAATTCATTGTATTCTTTTTTGCCAAAAAGAATCTTTAATCCTTCATCATCAAAAGTCACGGTGTTGTCAAAAGCATCCGACAAGGTTTTCAGTCCGTTATTCAGTTTGGCCAGATCCACCTGACCCTGAATCACCATGGTGATAATGTTGCGCACACTCAGATTCTGGAAAAACTGATCTGGTTCTTTTTCCAAAATGGCGAGTCCGCCCGTGAGCATTTCTGCTTTGCTCAGATCCTTTTCATCAGGATTGGTCTTTTTATAATCGTCCAATATGACCTGACCCACGATTGGATGGGTGGCAAAAAACTCAAACACATCAATCGGACGGTCATCCGCGTTCATGTATTGACCACTGGGGAAATGAAACTGGAACTTGATCAATCCGTTTTTGGTTTTCAAAAACACCACATAAAGCGGACCATCTTTGGTATAGGTTTGATAGTAGGTGTTGTTTTCACTTCGGGCAGCGGTACACCATCGGGTGTTGTTACCCAGGCTTTGGCTTGCCGAAAGCGAGAGGGGAACTCCCACAAAATACTGGCTGTTGTCCAGCAAAATGCGCACCTTGCTTTTGTCCTTTATATCTTCCTCCTCATACTTGGGAACAAAAGCTTTGATGATATAGTAAAGCGTGTTGAAGTCCGGAACCTGGTTGATGTCCCGTACATTCTTTTTGTTCAGGGAAACTTTGCTTTTGTTTTTGTCGTAGATTTTCAGGTCGCTGTTCAGTTTGTAAAGATCCTCGTTCAGAAACCGGCGCACATGACTCAGTGTTTTTCCTGCTCCTTCACCCCGCTCATCAAATATTTTAAGAAAAGTTTTCAATATCCATTCGCTGTATTGACCGGCGTAACCGGCTCCCTTTTCCATGTCCACCTTGCTGTAGGGATCTGCACTGATCAGATTGTCGATGGTTTCACTGAGAAATTCCAGATAGCTCTTATACTTGGGATTTGTTTCTGTTCCTTTTTTGAAATCCTCGTAGTTGCTGGGAAGCGAACTTTCCTCGGGCCAGATATGCAGAAGCTTGCCGTAAAACAAAGGCAGATATTTGCCCTTAAGAAACTCAAGGCGATCCACATTTTCCCGCAGGATTTGTTTGGAATAGCTGTTTCCTATGTTTTGCAGGTCTTGTCGCATGACCCTATTATTTAACAATTCAGGGTTTTGTCAACATTAAAGGCTGGGTTGCAATCCCCCGGTGGCGGCCGGAAGAAACGCGGTATTGGGCATGTTGCTGCTGTCCACGTGTTTATTTTGCACAAATTGACGAAAGTTGCCTATTTTGCGCTTCTTTTTTGACTTTTTCACCTAACTATTTACAATACCCTGTTACAGTTATGAGTGAAACCTATCAGCCCTATGCCAAAAGCAGTTCTGGTTACAATCCTTTTAATTTGTTTTATTATTACACCTTTCGTTTCAAAAAGCAGCCCTATGTGTTCAAACTGACCAATTTGCTCATCAGCGACAACATTCTGGAAAAGCTGGACAAGAAAGGGGCGGAAGTTGTTTTTGAAAGCCGCACCGATTATCGCAGCAAAAAAAGCGATAAACGAAACGTGTTCACGACCCAGTATTTTTATGTTTACAAAGATGCATTGATTTGCCTGGACCGGGCCAAAGATGATGAGAACATTGATTTTATGCCAATGGGAAATGATAGTTTCGAGGAAAAGATGAACAAAAAAAGTTTCTGGACACAGATTCTTTACACGGAAACAAGCACATTGGAAGAAATTCGGGAACTTTTTGAATATCGCGAAGAAGCAAAACAAGGCAACGTGTTTCTGATTTGTCAGGATACTATCGAGGGCACATATCTGAAAAAGTTTGATGTGCGTTTGCCCAACACTGAAATTGATGTGGAATTGAACTATGGTGAAGAATTTGCAAAGAAATATGACGATATTTTATCAAAATTAAAAGACACGCAAAAAAGCGGATTGGTTCTTTTCTCGGGCGTTCCCGGCAGTGGCAAAACAACTATTGTTAAAAATATTGCCATGAATATTGACAAAAAAATTATTTTTGTGCCCCCGGGCACCGTGGACATTATCACCACTCCGGGTTTTCTTAATTTCATGCTGGATCACAAAAACAGCATTCTTTTGATTGAGGATGCTGAAAAGGTGATTCGCAGCCGGGAAGGTGAAGGAGGCAATCCCGAGGGTGTTAGCAACATTTTGAATCTCACAGATGGTGTTCTCGGAGATTGTTTAAATCTCTTTATTATAGCCACTTTCAACACGCCCCGGGAAAAAATTGACAAGGCTCTGGTAAGAAAAGGGCGGCTTGTGGCCGAACATCATTTTGAGGAATTGACAGTGGAACAAGCAAATATTATTTTGAAAAAAATAGGCAGCAAAAGAACTGCAGAAAAAAGCATGACTCTTGCAGAAATATATAATGAAGAAGGCGGTATGGAGGAAAAGGAACGGGAAAATGAAAAGAAAAGGATTGGATTCTCTTCAAAATAATAGGCCGGTTTGAGTAAATAATAAAAGAATGGCACTCAAAAATTTTACTCAATTTACTCCTCAAACACTTCTATCCGCCACCGACTATGTTGTGGGTTATCGTGATCTGGATGAAATTCGCACGGATCTTAACAGTCTGACCGATGCCATAAGTGGTCTTCTGATCATTAAGGGATTTACCCCGGGCGGCAGTTTGGGTAGCGTTCGCCGGATCAGTTATCGTTATACGATTGGAAACAACAGTCCGGTAAATGCAGTCAGCGGCGTGGATGATTTTAGTCACACACTTTCATATACACCCAGCCAAATTGAAGTTTATCGGAACGGCGCTCACCTTATTGAAAGCTTGGATTTTCTTGCCACCAACAGCACACAAGTAACCAATCTTAGCACATTGAACGTGGGCGATATTGTGGAAGTGGTTGCACTCAGTGCCACGGGCGTGACAGTCAATCAAACAATCACAGGCAGTGGGACCATTATTCAATCAAATTATCGTTACACAGTTCCCACCAGTCTTGCGAATGGAACCACCCTTGTGACAGGCCCGGATGATTTTGGATCCACCTTAAGATACTTGTCCCCTAATTTGTCTGTGTTTCTTAACGGTTCGCATCTCGTGAACAGTTATGATTATAGTGCAACGGATGGCATAAACATCACACTGGCCCAAACTTTGGGCAACGGAGACGTGGTGGATGTGCAAACACTCAGTTCGGCCGGAACTGCCGGTATTTTTGGATTGAGCGCATTTTCCGGGGTGAGTCAGTTGAATGCACAAAAAGGTGTAAAGGCAAATGCTTCCACCGGAATCATCGCGGTTAGTGCCGACATTGTTGGACTGACCACCAAAGCTTCTCCGGCAGCAGGCGATCAAGTCATGCTTTTTGATGTGGCCGGTAACGACAATAAAAAAACAAATGTTTCCACATTAACAAGTTTGGCTATTGCTGGTAGTGCCCCGCAATTGGCCCAAGCATGGGTCAATTGGAATGGTTATCCTCAAACGGCACCGGGAACATATACCCGAACCGGAAACACAGTCACAGTTACTGTAAACCTCCATCGTCTTTCGGCCGGAATGATTGCTGATTTAAATTATACAACTGGTACTGCCAACGATGGTTCATATGTTGTTACCAATGCAACAACCAACACATTTGAAGTCACAGATCCATCTTCTGGCGCAACCAGTGGGAACGTAACACTGAATTTTTACATAAGAGAAAGTTACAATGTATCGAGCATATCTTATAGTAATCCCGTTTGGAGAGTAAATTTTGCCACACCATTCACAAAAACATCTTATGCGGTGGTATGTAATAGCAGCACTGCTTTGGCAGGAAATTATCAACCAGCAAATACGAGCATTTATTCTGATGCACAAAATGGTGCGGTGGATAAAGATCAAACCGGAATTAAAATAGTACTTGGCTCTGGCAATAGCCCCAGTGCAACAGTTAGCTCAGAACAATGCATAGCTGTATTTGGAAGTTAATTTATGAATGAATTCCGACGCATAGTTTACAAAGAACCAGATGGCAGAATATTCATATTGTGCCCCACACCTTCTTGGGGTGGAACACTGGAACAATTGGCAGAAAAAGATGTTAAAAAAGGATATGAATATGCACTTTTGGAAAGTTCTCAAGTTCCCAACGACCTTTTGTTCATGAGTTGTTGGAATTTTGACAAGAATTCCAACCCGGTTGTTTCTGTTGATATAGAAAAAGCAAAATTGTTCTGGAAAGACAAATGGCGGGAAGCCCGCAAACCCATTCTTGAAAAATTGGATGTGGAATTTTTACAACAACTGGAATTGGGTGATACTGTGGGAAGAAATGAAATTGTTCAA
>Ga0172376_10001547_pt1 | contig 29242 bp, 34 predicted proteins | sample Lak35m_FD_121114 | JGI IMG/M metagenome (GOLD analysis project Ga0172376, IMG submission 121114) | Freshwater microbial communities from Kabuno Bay, South-Kivu, Congo - kab_092012_35m | ecosystem: Environmental > Aquatic > Freshwater > Lake | place: Democratic Republic of the Congo: South-Kivu...
CTGATAGTCAACTATTTCTGATTGTCTCGATATATCTTTTACAAAGAACGCGCACAATGGTTTTTCAACATTGCTCTTCAAAGGTACTGCCAACATCTGCCCAGGTTTCAATTTGGGGAAATACCATTTTACATCTTGGTAAATATCAATGATCTCAACCTTCTTAAATTCTGGCTTGAACCCAGCGATTGGGTTAAAGCAAAATACGCTAAACCCGCGGTCGTTGATTGTAGTAAGCGGTACTACTTCAAGATCACCCAAATCTGGTTCACCAATAAGTATTTGCCAATCAACTGGCATCTTGATAATATCCTCACCAATCTTCAACACCAATGCTGGGCTGTTAAAGCTCTCCAAAAAGATAAGCGGGATATAAAAGTAATCTGGATCTTTTGGGTTACTGTTGTCAAACACACAAAATCGTATATCGTCAATCTCGTCTGGAATCTCGTCCATTGGATACGCGACATTGTCTAAAGTCAAAATTCTCATTGATAATCCTTTGTTGTTTTCATTATACTACTGCCACTCAACTTTCGCAACGCTGTATTGATAATTTGACTCATTGTAAAATGCTTTTCGTTTAGTCAAATGTCGTTTCGCAAACTTGCAGGTTGACGTTATGTCATAAATATTCACAAAATCTTTATCATCAGCTTTACGCAACCCGCGGCCAATGCTCTGAATCACGCGAATAAAAGATTTCCCTGGCTCAATCAGCACAAGATTAAAAATTCTGGGCACATTGATCCCTACCGCAGCGATGCCATAAGTACAGATGGTTACCGTGTTATCAGTCGTTGAAATACTGTCATACTGTTCTTTACGGTTGGCAGACTTGGTAGCGCCGCTCAAAAATACTGCGTCAGGTATCAACCCAGCAAGAGTTTTGCCTGCCTCAACACGATCAACCAGCACCAGTGTATTACCAGATTCACTGATTTTTGCGATCAGTGTTGCCATATACTCAAGACGTTCTTTAGTCTCAAGTAAATATTTCAGTTCTTGAGGATACGCTTTAAACTCAGCATACTCAACCATTTGGATGACATTGACATGGCAATTTGACAGCACACCTCTGTCTTGTAAATCAGATGCCTTTACCCCGCCAACTACTTCTCCAATGGCAACTTGCAGCGACCTTTTTTCAAATTCTTCTTTGGGAATAGTGCCAGTGACTCCCCACCTGATTGGGATCTTTGCCATCACCCCCGTCAGCATAGTTAACAGCGCGTCTGCCTTAATGCCATGACACTCGTCAATTATCACACATACTACCCCATCAATGAACTCATCAAACGGAATCTGCGCTTCTCCACTCTTGGTATTCTTAAATAGTGAGTTCAAGCTTTGCCAGGTGCAGATAGTGTGAGTTTTAGTGTACTCTTTTCTTGTGCCAAAAAATACACCAACATCAAGCCCCATGTTGATGTAGTCCTGTTCAGTCTGTATCACTAAATCCTTGCTCGGCACTACCACCAATGTTCTGCCATAAGGTTCACACTTGTGACTCAACACTGCGGTCATGATGGTGTTATGATGTAAAAATCCTGCCGCGTCATAATATAAGTGCGGATAATCAATTCCTATATCAAAACAGTCGTTAACTCCAGCATCTACTAATTTAACCACTGTTGCTGGCCCAGTGATGGTTTGTATTTTACTACCAAGAGTAAGGTCTTCAACATACACATTACTGCCTGACGCATCAACCACAATATGCTTATTTGCGGTAATGACCTCCATTCCATTTTCCAATATTATTTTAGTGCTTTTTAAGTTTTCTTTTTTAATAAAATATTGTACTAACGATTTTCCAGCCGGTGTTGGAACATAAATTCCAAAGGTGTGGGCTGGCACTTCGCAATTATGTTTTAGTGGAGCCCCAGTAAACTGTTCGATAGCAGTAGCCAACTGCCCAATAGTCAAATCAAGATTCATTCAAAAAATCCTCACAAATTTTTATTACTTTGTCACGGGCATTATGATAATCAAATTCCCATATTATCAGCACTTTATACCCCGCTGCCATCAGATCATCATTCTTATTTTGATCATGCTTCCATATATCCAACACTGTTTTACGGCGCACCATGTCACTGGCATTATATTTTATTGGATTACCGTGCCAATAGTCTCCATAAAATTCTATTATTTTTTTCTCATATAAAAAATCAACCCGATGTACTTTAATTTTTCCACGCACTACTTTTTCATTCTCACCGTAGTATCCGTCTACTGGCAACGACGAGAACAGCTCAGCAGATTTACCACTTCTGCCAGTCACCATTTTTTTATTTCCGGCAGAATCAAGCCATTGCTCAATCCGTTGATTGAATTTTATAGGGCCGTCAACCTCACCATATTTGTCAATATAAAAATTTAGCCCATTAGTGGTTTGAATTTTTCTGACTTTTTCTGTAGCCTCTTCAAGAGACAACCCCTTATTCATCCAAAATTGATATGATCTAATAGTATGGTTGGAAGTCCCTGCCAATACTTTTGCTGCTTTTTTGCTACGCCCATTTTGAGTCAATAATACTTTTGCTACTGCCTCATCTTGTGAATATCCCAAATTTTTCCAATAATCTACTGTATTTGGTAACCCTTTTTTTCGCTGTTTTTGAACTTCAGAAAAAACCTTTTCAGCAGTTTCTTGCGACAATTTGGTCAATAATTTATTCATAGTACAATTATTCGTTCCATCACGGTCACATTTACACGCTAATGACAGGTAAAAACTGCCGGAAATATATTTAATTTTACCTTTTTCTCCACATTTTTGACAATGGTCAACTTCAATTGGGATCTTAATATTTGGAGTCAAATATATTTCATCTTTACTGATTTTTAATAACTCCCACGGGTCAAGATTCCGCCTCTGGCATACAATAATCCAATTTCTTTTATCAACTGAGTTTATTATTTCTTGATACTTTTGTAACATCGCTTTCCACTCCCTGTCGTAAAGTATTTAGCAAGAAAGTACCAAATTCACTATTTTCATCAATCGTTATGCTTAATAAAGTATTTGACTCAAGGCATTTGCCACTTCCCGTAGCAAGGCACTGTATGCTCTGCGGGTTTTCCAAGAATAGGTTGATTGCTGCAACTTGATAGTCACGCAACGTGATAGGTTGGCCCTCACGCTCATGCCCCTTGGGCCAGCACTTGTGAGAATATGAGGTTTCTGTTACTGCGGTGAAGGAAAAATTTGTCTCGTAGTCGCGCAGGTCTTCCAGCACCACTGAATAGCCATCGTCAGACAGCATAGGGATAATTTCTGGGAGCAGATTTATGTATGTGCTGCCTCCAAGTTGAGCAAAGGATTTACACCCGTCCCATCGCCCAAGTTTACACGCTGGAGTAAATCTTGCCCCAGGTATTTCATATTTGAATTGGTTTGCCAGTTTTTTTCTAAACGGCAACTCTAAATTCTCTATCTTACAGTTCGTTTCATCACTGATTATAATTTTTGCAGTAGTCATGTATTTTAATATTTCACTGGCAGCCTCTCGCAATAGTAAACAATCTTGCGGGCCGCGTCGAGCATTTTTCTTTTGTTGGTGCCATGTAACAGGTTTGCATACGATACCAACACTGGAATTTCGTTTTCCGCGACTTCCAACGATTTAGTAGTGTACACTAATTTCGCAGTTTTATCAATGGTCTTACCACCTGATTTGATGATCTGAATTTCATCTGGCGTGAAGTATTTATTCTGCGCAGTCACATCATGCCTGCTCAAATTAGGGTTATAGATCACGATTGGCAACCTGTCAACCTCAATGGCCCATGAAATGATGGCATCAAGATCAAAGAATGTCGTATTACCTGGCTGTTCCTTGTCAAATTTTCGTAGCTCGCACAATGTCACGAATGCTTTTCCATACGCTGATGTCAATGCTTCACGCACATCATCACTCAATTCATACGCTAACTCACCAGCGTAGTCAGCCATTTTGACTACATCATTTTGATCTACCTCATGAGCAGCCAAGTACTCAGTCATGCTCTCAGGTGCGTTGGTAATAATTACCTTGCCACTATCATCCAACTTTAACTCGAACCCATATGGCGTTTTCTCAACTTCCAAAATTTGATTGAACAGTTCAATAACGTCATCAGATATGTCAATACTGTGACTCTGTGCGAATGCCACTGCCCAACTCACATTATATTCAGTCAGGCCAAATTTCCAATATTTTTCTTCGTGATTCCATACTACTTCACCTTGAGCAGTCTTGGCAAATTCGCGGACTGTCTGAACTAGATCTTGATTGTATGGAAACCTTAATTGCATCTCGCCGTCATCGACTCGCAGACTTCGCTCATGATTGATTTTTCGTGGAGGGTACTTGAAATTTCGGTGGGTTGGTTGCTCTACCCCATTTTTTTCCAACTGTGCTGCATACTTGCTGATCAATATGAGTGCTACTGCCGCCTGTTTCTCCGACAGCCCAATGCCCTTGGTGCTGTAAAACCCACTTACGTCATCTACTTGTGATGCCACACTTGCAATGAAGGTCGCATCATTGCTGGAGAAAGATAATCTCGGGGTAAACGACTTTTTCAAGAACAGAATAGATTGACCACTCAGGTCAATGTCCCCGTTCATGAAGAGCAAGTACTGTTCAATGTATGGGAATATCATGCTGCTCCTAGTTGCTAGATCCCGCATATTTAAGCAAGTACATCGTGATGTCCACGCCATCTAACAATACTGCTTCGGATGGATAACGCAATTTTCCAGCAGGAGTCGATTTGCCCCTCCAGTCTGTTTCACGGTCTGGCTTGCCGTATTTAACGACACGGATTTGCTTCTCGCCCATTGCAGTAATACGCCCAATGAGCAACCGTGTTGCATTCCGCGGAATTGCGACAGGGTCACCCACTTTAAGTGGGCGGCCAATTGCGTCTCTGTGATCTGGTTCTGCCATTTTAATTTGGTCTCTCTTACTGCTCGCGAGCATTATATTTGTCATTTATTGACAGTAAAAATGGCTGCTGCAACTGCTCTGGTGTTATCACAGCGACCGGTGTAAATCACTACAGTGAACGCATCACCGTGGTCTGTGCCATTGCTTGCCAGCGGGCGGGGAAACTGCGATACAGATCAGCAATCTTCAATGCTGTCCGCAAACTTACCTCACGCAACTTGGTATGATTGGCAAACAAGAAGTCAATTACCTCATCTTGCTGCGGCTTGCCAAACTCATAGTCAGTAAACAGTTCGCCAGTGTTGGCAATCTGCTTGATGCGCAACAATTTGTCACGAGTCGTGTCAAGAGTCAAGTCCAAATAGTGGCAGCGACTTTCCAACGCAACAAGGTGGTCTTGCAACTTCTTGGACTTGATGTGTTCAAACTTCAAGTTGGTAATGAAAATAATCGCACCATTGAAGTCGAACGATGATGGGATGCCTTCACGGTTCAACGCATACGACTCACTGTTCCAACAAATCCTGCGACGCTTGCTCGTATCCAACGCAGACTTGAGCAGGTTAAGGCAAACGTCATCATAAAAAAGTGTGTCACAGTCGTCAAAAACCAGCACACAATCTTTGTCACTGAACTCATACAGTTTCTGGTACAGTCCAATCGCTGTAGATGCACCCTTCACCACTTCGCTGCGAACACGCTTGTTCTGCAACTTGTCAAAGAGTGACGCTTTTTCAAGTTCAAGTTCAACACCAAAGCTCTTGCCAACACCAGGAGGGCCAGTGACAATCATGGCGCGAATGTTGCCCTCACACGCTGCCTTGGTCATGTCATGCAAAATTTCAAAGCGGTCTGCAATGCGAGCCATCACTTGCTCGTCACTCTCAACAGGCTTGGCTGGAGTGTGCTCTGCTACTGTTGCAGGGACAAGATCAGCACTCTGTGCCAAGTACTCGCCCTCGGACGCGAAGGTGAACTGAGACGGTGACTTAACCATGACGCGAATGTTGCGGTCTTTCTTGAAATAAGCACCGTTAACAGTAACGTACCCACCTTGAGTGCCAAGTGCAAAGGGCTTGACAAGCGGTAGCACAATGTTGGACACTGGAGCGCCAGCATAGGTACCATTCAAGATTTTGACGTAAGATTGAGTCATTTCACTGTTCCTTTCTGTGTTGCGATAGCGGTATTATAGCACCAATTCAGGGTGCTGTCAAGTGCTTTAGAGTGCTTAAAATTTAGGCAGCCAGTTGCTCAATCTTTGAGACCAGTTCCTTAACGGATGCCAAGTCTTTGCTGCGAGCCGCGTCCTCAACCTTGGACCACAGTGACTTGAGATCGCGTTCAGCAGTGTATACAGCTTGACGACGTTTCATATCTTCAATGGATTCAATGAACGAGCGATTCCACACCCTTGACTCAAAGCGACCCAATTCCGCTTTACGCTTAACGCTGAATTCACGGGTGTAACCATCGCTGACACGTTGGAGCACCACCTTCAGCTTGTTGGTCTTGATGACCTTATAAGTGCCTTCATTATGAATGTGCCAGGTCCCAGGGCGTGACACTGCAACTTCTTGACCCTCTACCAACTTTGCATAATCCATGTCCATGGTGTGCTCCTTGTTACGATAAGGGTATTATAGCACCATTTCACTGTGGTGTCAACAACTATTTTCTGCTTAAAATTTAGGCAGATTATGGCTATTTCGCTTAAATTTCACCAGTTGCTAGTGCGAGTTCAACTTCAAAATAATTACGGAAATACCGGTCAATCTTTACACCATTCTCTGATACTATGACCCAATTGCCACTCTTTCTAGCCTTCAAAGTACGGCCATTGAATGTCATAGTTGCAGTGGTACCATACCCTGATGTTTGTACTAAATTCCGCACTGCTTTTCTTGCGTCTTTGATTTGCTGGTCTACTTCAATTTCTTCAGCACGAATTTTAGCGGCCAAATCTGCAATTTTTTTTGCTTTTGCAAGAGCGGCTTGATATTGTTTAATTGGGTCCATAATGATTATCTGTGTGTGTTGTGATAACGGTATTATAGCACCATTTCACTGGTACTGTCAATTATTTATCAGTTAACACCAAACAACTATTTTCTGCTTAAAATTTAGGCAGGTGTGGACAGAATTTCCCAGGCTGTAGCTTTTAACCCACACTCTTCACACAATTTATCGCGTTCTTCTTGCGATTTTAGCATCCAAAATTCAACTTTTTCATACGATCCCCACGCTGCAACAGGGGCGCACATTGACAACCATTTGCCAAGATTTATTAACTCACCCCAGGTGTTACTTGGATGCGAGTGTAGCGCCATTCCAACGAAATCGTTAGCGAACAGTGAAGTGAAGAAACTTCCTGGTGTAAGCCCCAATACAATATACTGGTAGGTCACTTCCTGCCATTCGGCACTAATACCAAAATCACCTAACGATCTCGAAAATTTTCCAAGCGGATCTTTCATGTGTTAACGCAAATATGCAGGGAATGCCGCCAAAAACTTACGTAGAAACACCAGTTCAGGGTTACTAATTGATTCAACAACATTCAACACCGACAACGTATGAATATACGCTGGGACAAAACCGCCCCACTGGTTGGCGAGTTGCTGAAACTTGTCAAGGTTGATAACTCGTGGCGTTGAAATTAACGCTGTTTGCAACCCAAGTTTTTTATCAAAATTGTCTTTTGGCGAGCACAGTGCTGTCTGAATCTCCACTGTGCGATTTTTGTAATTTAGCGTGAAGACGAATGTTGCCCCGCCTAGGTTTGAAATGCCACCTTCCTCATCCCTGGGGCGAACATAGCGGATAAATTGCACTGCTGACGCTGCCATGATATTTCCTGATGTCATGATAATTCCTTTGAAAGTTAAAAATTGGTGGGACTCCCGGAGGTCGAATCCGGACCTTATCAATTATGAGTTGACGGCACTACCATTATGCTAAAGTCCCAGGGGTATACTTCATTCCGTTTTAGGCGCGGGCTTGATCCAGTTGGCGACTGTAGTCGTCCCTGCGCTCACGTCCTCACCCAGCCCTCGCACAGTGCCTGCCACGGTGCTGCAACCTGTGATCATCACGACGACCGCCGCAACGATGCCCATTACTAACTTACGCATGATAAGACTCCTGTCTTTGTTACGATGTGCAGATTATACACGAAGTTGGGGCTGATGTCAAGCCTTTTTGGCTCACACGATCTCTTCAACGACCCCCAGCAGCTCTGCTAGGATCAAGAAAATCCCAGTAGCAGTTAGCTGGTTGTTCATCAGCATCGCACCTGCCACTACCCTGAGCAAGCTCTTCGCGAAGCTGATGTTGCGGTGAAGCTCAGGTGTGGGTGCGTTGATCACTGGCTTAGCCAGCGGGTGCTCACAACGACCTTGATTGTGATCACAGGCTGGGCTGTAGTCCTTACCGCAGGTGCTACAGTGTGAATCGCAGTTTGAACAGGTGCAAGCTTGCGGTGTAGCTTGTGAGTTGTCTTGTCCTAGTGTTGTCATTGTCGTTCCTTGTATTTTCATGATTTGTTTAACGTCGCATACGCGCGACTTCCTCAATGTGATCTGAGTTGAAGATTGGGATAGCGTTTGACTTTGCCATCTGTGAGATACCAATCATCTTACTGCCCGTGTACTGCTTTGTTTCCTTCAGCACAGCATTACCAATGCCAGTGCCTAGGCTTGGGATCTTCTGGTCACTACCACGATAGTTGCGATAGTTGGGAATCTGCGGGTTGGTAGAAGTCGTGCGCATACGCTGGTCAATCACAGAGCGCAGAAAATCAACGTCCTTAGAATTCATAGTCTACTCTCAACTCAACTGGTGACTTGAGAATCTTACCCTTGCAATCAAGTTGATCACGCTCGTCAATGGTCAAGACACCATCACCATACAGTGTATGAGCATGAATAGTTTCAGATGCAGGTAGTTTTTCACTTGCTGCCCGCAGTAACTCGTCAATCTTTGCCAAGTCAAAATAGTTTGGCACTCGTATTAGGTATGAGTTCGCTGGCTTGGACTTTCTTACTGTGTCAATAACTAACTTCATTTTCCTACCTCCGTTACACTAATTACACTGTCAATGCGGAAACTGCGCCACTCGTTCTTGTCAGTGCAGAACACTCGCAACACCGAATCATTCACTTTTGGGGGCATTTTGTTTTCAGTGACTGGCAAAGGGGGAAATCGTGATGGGTCCATAGTGCAGGGCATAACGCGATGCTCACCGTTTACCTTTGTAAATTCAACCAAAGCCTCAGAAACGGTCAGAATATTCTTCAAAATATCCTTTTTTTCCGAGAATGGCAGAGTGGAAATATTCATACCTTTACCTCAATAATGTTGATATTTAAAGTATAACAGAAGTTGGTGGAGATGTCAAGCGGGAAAAGCAATAACTAAAAATTTTATCACGACCAAGAACTGTCTCAAAATCACTTGAATTTGTTTGTACAAATCCAAAAACCCGCATAAAATTATTCACTCCTTCTTGAGTAAAATACCATATATGCTCGCCAGGCTTAAAATGTTTTGATAGCAGGCAAGACGCTAAATTTGCATATATTGGAGTGGACATTACAACATTTTCTACATTGGCCAACAGATCCGTTGGGTCGTCTATATGCTCAATGACATCCCACAATGTTAATGATCTAAAGTTTTTCAAATCAGTGGTGTACGCATTATTCTTTTTTAGCCATTCAACTGCAAATGGATTTATATCAGTTCCCTTGCATCCCATAGCCGAGACAAATTGTCCTGCACCAACTCCCACATCGCACACCTCGGACGACTTAACACCATTATCTTTAGTAAAAGTGACGCGAAGGTCAGTTAATTTTTTACCAAATTCAGTATTAGAACATTCCACATAATGTTTCCAATATTTCATTCCATATTCATACCCGTTAGATGGCAAGTATCCAATCCCTAGCGCGTCACACCATACCAATGAATGTGGATAACTTGAAATAGTTACTAACTCCACTGTACTATTCTTAAAGATTTTATTTATCATGAAATTCTCGGGTAATGGCATTTACCAGTTCTTCAGTGGATTTAACTTGAGTCACATTATCAAAAGAATATGAGTGATTGACATCCCCAACTATCCATGATTTTACTCGAGATATAGCCCACTTATTCAAACATGCGGTTATTGGTCCAGTATTAATAGCAACGACATGACTAGCATTAGACGCAATGCATCCTATATCAACTAATGTCAACCCATTGTCTAACGTGCATGGAACACCCTCAATTTTTCGTGTAGTTATCACTGAATATTTTTGCGCAAGTTCTTTTATTTTATTATCAAACAACGCAATATTAAGTGGGAATTGATTTGATTGTGGTAACGAGTTAATTACTAAAATATCAATTGGGTTCTTACTAATTGATAGCGGTTGGTAGTCTGAATAAAGATTTATATTCAATGATTTGCCATAAATTTTAGTAGTTAAGTAATTGAACCAGTCAACGTAAAATATATCATACATTCTTTTATTTGGATGAGTATAATAAATCTCACCAATCCATGCGTTAATGGCGGTTGGAGTTTTTTGCTGTAGTGGCAGTAATGTTATTCTTGATTCGTACTCAACTACATGATGCTGTAATTCTACCAAATACGCATGGTTGACATAATATACAAAATTATCAGTAGTCATTGAACACAATTTACGCAGAAACATTATGTGAAATACATTATCACCTAAATGGTATTCGTTGAAAAATTCAATCGTTCGTGACGGCATTGGAATACAATTTTGTGCAAAAAACTCTTCTAGGGATGTTGGACAAGTGTGGTTTATAGTTGGAATACCTGTTCTTCCGCGAGGGCCAGCATTCTTTTTAAGGTACGCATACATTAACCTGTCGTCGTTATATTCAGTTGTTTCACGATACAATACCGAAGCGTACACCCCAAATTCACGACGAAATAGCATTGTGTTGCCATCGCACATTTCGTATGGCGTGGTTCTAGAAGCGTCATCTCCTACAGATTCAAAAGTATCAACACCAATCAACTTTCCTCCAGGGGACCAAATTTTACGAAGTGTAGATATCCAATGTGCTGAGCCAATACTACGATTTAGTTCTTCAAGATGTGTAGGGTCCCAAACTACGTCGTCGTCAGCAAACGTTACCCAAGGTGTTTTTGCTGTCAACAATCCTATCGCACGTAGCAATGATCCAGGCGCAGAACCATTTCTTCCTGATCCAGGCGGTGCAACAATACTGAAACGATGTTCATTGTTGAAAGAGGCGGGGTCTACGTCAGAATCCCTTTTATCGTCCCACAGCAGTAAATGATATGTAATACCCTGCAATGATTGATTATCTACTGACTTTATTAAAGATAATAATGATTTTTTGCCAGTAGTGGGGGTAATAATTGTTACTGAGTGCTGCGTCATGTATTATTCATTCACTCATTTACTCACTCGCTCAATCGCTTGTTTGCTGGGTTCAGCCCTTTCGCCTCAACGTATTCTTTGATGAATTGAATAGATTTTCTTGCAGTAGTAAACACATATTCCTTGACCCCCTCTTCAGTATTTACTGTGACCACGAAGCCATTTTCAACTTGTTGGATTTCAAGACTATCAAATTCGAGACTCATAACTTACTCCTAAATAAAAAAGTAGTTTACATGAAATATTACCATTAGTCAACAATAATGGCTAAATAATATTGTAGTTCGCGACTTGCCGGTCCAACTACTCTAACGCTACAAAGGAGCATCAGCAATGATATTTATCGATAACAAATACACCAAGATATATTTTCAAATAATAAACCGGGCCAAAACAAGAAAAACCAGTGAATACACTGAAAATCACCATATTATTCCTGACTGTTTCTTTAAGAATCGAAAAAGAAAGGGGAAACCTGGTTGGATAGATGGAAATCCCGAAGATAAAAATAATAAAGTTCAAGTCACTGGCCAAGAACATTTTATCTGCCACTGGTTACTAATTAAAATGACCAGCGGTGATGGGCATATCAGTATGGTGCATGCATTTATGTGTATGACTGCCAAAAGTAAAAAGCAAGCACGGTATAACGGCCACGTAAATGGTAAAATGTACTCATACCTAAGGAAAATTAACGCAGAAGAAATGAGAAAGCAAATGAAAAATCGAGTCAGATCCCCAGAAACAATTGATAAGTGGAGAAAATCTCGTGCATGGTATAAATCCTCTAGCGAGACTAAACAGAAAATTTCTAATGCATTATCTGGGGTAAAAAAACCGCCATTCACTGAAGAACATAGGAAAAATATTGGGCTTGGGGGAATAGGTAGGAAACCATGGAACAAAGGTATATCAACTATACCTTGGAACAAGGGAATTAAGGGGTCAATAATAAGAACTGAAGAATCAAGAATTAAGCAATCTGCCGCGCAAGCAGGGAGATCTTGGTGGAATAACGGTACACAGCAAACGTTGGCAAAAACCTGCCCCGAGGGTTATTTTAAAGGCAGGATGCCAAACAAGAAAAATCGATGATTTTACACGATATCTGCGGTTGACGCTTCACCTGGGCGTAGTGCGCGTGATTCCCCAGGAACAGAACTAACCCTGCGGTTGGTCTTACTTTGAAGATCAGCCTCATGCTGCGTCTTTGCGAGCAATTTCCGATACTGTTTTCTGTCAGCGTGTGACGCAAAGGGTAGCAATGCTCCCAATGTCTTGACGTGTTTGGACATTTTAGTGCCCTTAGCACATTTTAGCCGAACTTCTAAATTCACACCTGGTGTTTTTTCTGACATCATTTTTCCTTGTAAAAAACTTGGTTACCCTATTAGGGCGTTATTTTGGTACCTCTTGACGGTAACGATCCGCCGTATCCCACTTGTAAGGAGGGTGTTCTACCTTTAAACTAAAGAGGTATGATCTTCATCTATTTGGTGCCCCTCGACAGAGTCGAACTGCCGTATACGCATTACAAGTGCGTCGTAATACCGTTATACGAGAAGGGCGGTATATTTTATTTAGCGTGACTTGGGCATGTATGTCTTTTTTACCTTGCCTGCCGCGATTTCAAGCAGAGCAGTGACGCACGGCCCACTCTTTGTTTTAATGAAGGGCAGGTTCCCCTTCTTTAAATCTCTCGCTCGCTCTGCCGCTGTGATAATCATCGAGAATCGTGATCCATCATACACCTTCAACGACTCGTCCACATTCTCCAAAATCTCAGTGTGAGTTCGCATTTTCTTGTAGGGTGTGGGCAAGCCTTCACCATACTTTACTACTTTTTTCTTAAACATCAAGGAGTTCCTTTGTTATTGTGCTGCTAGTATATAAGTAAAATTACTGTTGGTCAACTATTTTGGCAACCTGTCATAATTATGAGTGTCTAAATCCATAATTTTTAAGCCGTTATATACAAATTTTCAACAGTAATATGCTATACTCAATAAATATTTTCATACTATACTATGAGCAAATTATTTATTAACGATTACGACATCATCTTTATAAGTTATGACGAACCCAACTCTGATGCAAATTGGGATGATTTACTAACCAAAATCCCACACGCTCAACGAGTTCATGGGGTTAAAGGATCTGACGCTGCACACAAAGCCGCAGCCAACTTATCAACTACTGACAGATTTATTACCATTGACGGCGATAACGTAGTTGATGTTAATTTTTTAGATCAAGTCATTGAAATTAACGATGATATTGACTTAACCAAAAGTGTCATATCTTGGCCAAGTCAAAATGTCATCAACGGGTTAGTATATGGCAATGGTGGAATTAAATGTTGGCCGAAAGATCTTGTGCTGACCATGAAAACACATGAATCAGCAGATCCATCAAATATTAGAGCGCAGATTGATTTTTGCTGGGATATCAACTATATTGCTCTTGACAGTTGCAACTCAATCACTGTAAACAATGCTACCCCACAACAAGCTTGGCGTGCTGGGTTCAGAGAAGGTGTCAAAATGAGTTTAAATCAAGGGGTAAAAGTAAGCGATTTAAACACCTTATTTCAAGGTAACCTTAACCGGTTGTTAGTATGGATGATGATTGGTGCGGATGTTGAGAACGGAATTTGGGCAATTTTGGGGGCGCGGCAAGGTTGCTACCAAACACACTGCACTGACTGGGATTATATACAAGTCAGAGATTTTGACTATCTAAATTCCAAATGGTCTGCTGAAGTTTCAAACCTAAATGAGCATCAAGTGCATCAAGAAATTGAAAGATACGGCAAGTTACTAGCACCTATTTTGCCAATTCAAGAACTAACTGATAGCCAAAGTAGATTTTTTAAACGATTTAACGTGAACCCAGATAGGCAATCGCCGTCAGTCAACGTGGTCAAAACATCAAATTTATATGACATAGTAATGATTACTTATGGTGAGCCAAATGCCGAAAAAAATTGGCAGAGATTATCCACACGTTTCCCTCGGGCGATTAGAGTTGATGGAGTCAAAGGTATTCACAATGCTCACAAAGTTGCGGCAGAAAAATGTTCAACCGAAATGTTTTGGGTTGTTGATGGCGACGCTGTAGTACTTGATAGCTTTGATTTTGATTACATAGTACCCGACGCTAAAAAAGATACAGTCCATGTTTGGCGAGCAAAAAATCCAATCAATGGGTTAATATATGGATATGGCGGGATTAAATTGTTGCCGCGAAAATTAGTATTAAGTATGAGTCTCACCTCTACTGATATGACCACCAGCATTAGCAAAAAATACAAACCTGTTATGGAAGTAGCGAGTATTACAGATTTTGCCACTGACGAATTTACGACATGGCGAAGTGCTTTTCGAGAATGTTGCAAGCTGGCTAGTAGTGCTATTACTAATCAAGATCCCCAAACATACGATAGGTTACTTATCTGGACAACTCATCAGGGAGATCATCAATTTAATTCTATTTGTGTTAATGGGGCGTCGGCTGGGAAGTTATACGGCGAGACTAACGCAGGCAATGTAGAAGCGTTACAAAAAATCAATGATTTTGCATGGTTACAGGAGCAGTTTAATGCAAGGCAATAATTCGCTACATATTGTGCAGCAATACCTCAAAGCTTTTTCAAAATTTCCTGAACATGCCCAGGCTATTATGGATTCAGTAAGTGATGGGCAATTAGATAGTAAACAATGGCTCGTTGATCAACTGCAAAAATATGAGCTAGGAAATATATTTTTATGTGGGGGATGGTTGGCATCAATGCTGCACGATCATCAATCCTTGAAGTTTACAAGATGTATTAGTTTTGATTTAGACCCGACCTGTAAACCAATCGCGGAAATTATACATAGAGGGTTACTAATGGATGGTTGGAAATTCTTGGCGTTTACACAAGACATCCATAATATCAATTACCGATCACAATTACTCCAAGTTACTCGAGCCAATGGTACTACCGTAGATATCACAGTAAGTTCAGACACCATAATTAATACCAGTTGTGAGCACATTGAAAATTTTTCTGATTGGTGGGATTTAATCCCAAATGGCAAACTAATAGCAGTACAGTCAAATAATGGCTTTGATGTGCCAGGGCACGTTAATTGCGTTACCTCGCTGGTTGATTTTGCAAAGCAAACACCAATGAATGAGGTGTATTATGAGGGCGAAAAAGATATGCCGAAGTTCACAAGATATATGCGTATTGGTAGAAAATGAACGAGTTAGACTCACTTACCCTACGGGAATTACAGTTGGAAGTTGCGCGAGTGCTGCACTGCATGCCAGCCAGTAACCATAATTTATCACGATTTAATAAATTGGCAAACCACAATAGTATTACCTGGTATAAAGCTGTAATATCTTGGTATATAGATGAGTATGGTGATTTGCCAAGTAAAGTAGGGCCAGGCACTGAGGTGAAATTATTGTATGTATAAGTATTCAGAAATTAAAACAGTGCATCTTGAAATCACGCAGGCATGTCAAGCGGCGTGCCCAATGTGTGATAGAAATGAAAATGGTGGCGCGCCAAATAAGCATATGACTGGGGCGGAATTGTCACTAAGTGATTGCAAAAAAATATTTACGCCAGAATTTATTGCCCAACTAAACACAATGTATATGTGTGGTAATTTAGGTGACCCTATTATTGCTGCTGATACATTAGAAGTGTTTAGATATTTTAGATCGCATAATCCGAAAATGTATCTAGGAATGAATACGAACGGCGGGGCAAGGGACTCAGCGTGGTGGGCTGAATTAGCGACAGTTTTCGGAAAGCATGGATCAGTAATTTTCAGTGTTGATGGGTTACGAGACACCAACCACCTTTACCGGCAAAATGTAAATTGGGATAAAGTTGAAAATAGTATGCATAGCTTTATCGCGGCTGGGGGGAGGGCAAGGTGGGATTTTATTGTTTTCGAACATAATCAGCATCAAGTTGATGAAGCAGAAGCCCTTAGTAAGGAATGGGGGTTTGAAAAATTCACAAAAAAGAAAACTGGGAGATTTTTTAACACTAACACACACACTGGGAAAGATGAGCATCAGGCTGTAAACAAGAAGGGTGAAGTGACATGGTTACTCAAAAAACCTGAGGCAAAATTTCTCAATGCCGCAACTGAAAAAGAAAAGGCGTTAGTGAAAAAATACGGGAGCATGGCAGCATACTATGATTCGTGTAAAATTGAGTGTAAAGTAGCAAAAGAAAAAAGTATATTTATTACGGCTGAAGGATTATTGATGCCATGCTGCTGGACTGCCGGGCGAATGTATAAGTGGTGGCATGCAGACCCAACTGTCGAACCAATTTGGGAGCATATTGAACAAGCTGGGGGCAAACAAAGGATCAACGTTATTTCTAAGTCGTTGGAAGAAGCAATAAATAAAAGTGCTCTGCTAACATCAATACGTGAGAGCTGGAGCAAGGATTCAATTAGTAGTGGTAAACTTTTAGTCTGTGCAAATAAGTGTGGGACTGAGTTTGACGCGTTTACATCACAATTTTAGGAGTGTTTTATGAACTTAGTTTGGTCAGAATTTCAGCCATTGAAAAAAGTATTATTGGGGAGGACATTTGGCAAAAATTGTTTTGACTGGAGTCCAGACCCAGAGGTTAGATCTAATATGAATCGAATTTTTGAAGAAACTGCCGAAGACCTAGAGACTTTATCTCAACTGTTAACTTCAAAAGGTATTGAGGTGGTTCGTCCAAGCAATATATTTACTGTTACTGGTAAAATGCAAGTAAAGTTGCCATGGTCTGAATATTCTTTCCCGAACCACCCATTAATGCCGCGAGATATTTTATTTACTTATGGTAAAATGATGGTACAGTGTTTTACTAAAGATGATAACCGATATTTTGAAAATTTAACAGTGCAAAATTTAATGGAAGAGTGTGTTGCCCAAGGCAATGCAGTATCATCAATGCCATTAAGCAAAATTTATGCGTCACAAACAGTCGATGATATTCGTAAAAAAATAATATATGATGCGGCAAACACGGTCAAATTAGGTAACGCTGTCTTATTTAGTCAAGCGAACGATGAAGACCCAGTCAGGGGTAGAGGGTCACTTCTTGGAAAAAATTGGTTAAAATCACATATTAAAGATATGTACCCAGACACTAAATGTATCGACATACCAATTGGTGGGCATGCTGACGGGAAAATTGCATTGTTAAAACCAGGTGTTCTAATGACCTGGGATGATAGATGGGTCCCTGCTGAGTTAAAAGACTGGACTATAATTAAAGCCACTACCACTCCATTGCCAGAGCCATTTGTCAAAATGAGGCACGCAAGATTCCACAAAGAATTTGTTAGCCAATGGTTAACCCAATGGATTGGGTATGTTGATGAGACTGTGTTTGATGTTAACTGTTTGAGCCTAGACGAAAAAACAGTGGTTTGCACTGGCAAAAACGACAAAGTATTTGATCAACTCAGCAAGAATGGCATTGAGCCTATATACTGGAATTTTAGACACCGATACTTTTGGGACGGTGGCATTCATTGTTTAACTCAAGATCTGGTGAGGGAAGGTAACCGAGAATCTTACTTATAAATTGCAATGGCATCAATCCCAGCAACTTTTTGTATTTTACCTTGGATTCATAGCTTCATAAGTACTACTGGGACGCAGCGGCCGTGCTGCGTGTCGGGTGAGTTTGAGGATAAACATAAAATTCTCGTCGAACCAATTCATGAATTTATAAACAGTAATGACATGAAAAATTTGCGGTTAGAAATGATATCTGGTGGTTCGCCGAGTATTTGCAACACTTGCTGGCATAAAGAAAACACAAGTGGGGTAATGACTGCACATAGTAAAAGAATTAGTGAGACCAATTTTTGGAGTAAACTTTTCCCGGTTAACACACTAATTGAAAACATGCGTGAAGATGGGACTATTCCTGTGTCTATTGTAAGTTATGATCTGCGAATGGGTAATTTGTGTAACCTAAAATGTGTGATGTGCAACCCAAATAGCAGCAGTAAATGGCTTGAAGACCGTAGAATCATCGGTAAATTTCCGAACACAGAATTTTCAGCCAACAGTCTAAGTAATCACAAGTGGGCAACTACTGCCAACATTGTTGACCAGCTTAGACCGCAATTTAAAAATATTCAACTTATTCAATTCGCTGGTGGAGAGCCATTGCTGATTAAGCAACACACCCATCTGCTCAATGAATTAGTGCGGTCCAATGATTGCGCACACATATTTTTGAAATACAATTCAAATATAACTATAATAACTGACGAGATTTTATCACTTTGGAATAAATTTAAGCGGGTAGATATTTGGTCAAGTGTAGATGGGGTTGGAGAATTAAATGACTATATCAGATTCCCATCTAAATGGGGTGAGATTATTAGCAATTTAAGAATGCTAGATCAAACCCCAAGTAATGTTAATGTTAGAATAAATTCAACAGTTGGAGCGTTAAACATCGAATTTATTGATGAGCTTTATACTTTTTTCATGGATGCAAACTTTAAAAAAGTAGGAATAGGGTACGAGCCATCAGTGCATATCGCACCAGACTTAATTTATTTCCCCGCGCACCTTAACCTCAGAACATTACACCCTGCACATAAAGAAAAAATTACAGACAAACTTAAAACGCACCTGAAAAAAGTAAAAAATCAGCAATACAAAGATCAACTGACCTACGTTTTGTCTTATATGAATGAGGAGCAATGGTACTCTTTACATTATGCACAATTATTGATGTACATCAACACACTAGATAAAATTAGAAAAAATAAATACCCGCATTTATCAACACTGTTAAAATATGCATAACTTAGAACCTGCATCACTACAACGATTGTTGTCAACTAAACATAATGCTATTTTTGATTACTCGTATCAAGTCACGTTAAAAAATGCGCCGTGGAGTGAATGGTTGTCAACTCCTGGTTTCTTTGATGTTGCCGAAGAATATAAGCAAGTCATAATCAAATGGATTTCTGAAAATACTGTCAACACAATTAATGGGACTGAAAATTTTTCAAAAATTGATATTATTAGTGGTACCACTCAAGGGTTTGACGAGGCATTTTACCGCTATCGTAATAAAAGACTTCGATTATTCAGAGGAGAATATGGATATCACAGACGAGTAATATCTGACGCCGTATGGATTGATTCGGTGTCAAATGAGTTAGCCGAACCTATTCAAAAAAATGACTGGATAATTGTTAGCGTACCATTTTGCGGCAATGGAAAATATCCACCTAACATGGCAGAAGTGCTAGACATGGCGTATGTTAATAAAGTACCAGTAGTACTGGATTGCGCTTGGTATGGAACTTGTTACGGTATTACTTTACCGCTGGCACATCCAGCCATAACTGAGGTGCTATTCAGTATCAGTAAATCCACTGGCACTGGGCGCATAAGGTCTGGCGTTCGATTATCAAATTACCAGGACAATTTGCCAATTAGGCAGCAAAATAATTATAACCACTTAATTCTAGGCGCGGCCCAAATTGGTATATGGATGATGAATCATTTTAGAAGTGATTGGCAGCCCATCAAATATAAAGAGGCCCAACACCTATTATGCTCAACGATGGATATATCTCCAACACCATCTTTACACATAGCGTTGGCTGATGGCAGCAAAGACTGGCATAAGAAATTCTTAATTGACGAGAAATACTATAAGATTGGCATTCGCGACGCTGTTAAACTTGTATATAATTATAAGTTTAAAGTGAAATAGTATGCACTATAACCATAGTTTTTGCCCTATACCATGGGTATCTCTTGAGATTAAAAATAATGGTGACTACAGAATGTGTCCGGAATCAGCATCACACTTTCCATCACGTGGTCTAATTACTAATTCATCAGGTGATATTCAAAATATAAAAATCATGTCAGTTACTGATGCTCGTAACTCTTCATTATTGCAAGAAGTAAGAAAGAACATGGTTGCGGGATGCAGAAGTGAACATTGTGAAAGGTGCAATCATGAGGACGATAATGGTCATCTTAGTCATAGAAAAATAGCAAAAGTACAATATGAAAAATTTATAACATCAGTAAATTGTAGTAGTTTAACTAGTAGTGATGGCAGTATTGACACTGCACGCTCCCCGTTGCGCGAACTAACTTTACGGTTGGGTAACACCTGCAATCTACAATGTAGAATGTGTGGGCCAAGCGAGTCCAATTCATGGTACGCAGATTGGATGGCTCTTGGTTACACAGGGTTTAACAATAATAGCACCAAATTAAAGTTAGTTGCCGCGTCAAACAAAGTAGTAGTTAGCGAGGTAGATCCATTCAATTGGTTCGCAACACCTGAGTTAGTAGAAAAAATTAAAAAAGAATTTTCAAATCTAACGACGTTATATTTAACTGGTGGTGAGCCATTTGTTATGAAACAGCATTACAATCTTCTTAACTTTTTAATTAACAATAAATTATCACACCAAATTTCATTGATCTATAATACTAATTTAACGGTTATACCAAAACATTTATTTAAAGCATGGGATGAGTTTAAATCTGTTGAAATAGGGTGTAGTATTGATGGTACTAAGGAAATAAACGAATACATAAGGCATCCATCAAAATGGGGGGTGATCACAAAAAATTTACGGGCGTTAGATCAATATGCATCACACAATAGTAAAGTTGATGTGTATATTACGTTTACGTGGCAAATTTTAAACGCATTTGTGATTCCTGATTTAATTAGTTGGGTTTTGACTCAAAAATTCAAAAATATCAATAGGCTCGCTAAATCCCCAGCTTTTTCATTTCATGCCGTTAGAAATCCACAATATCACAATGTGACTAATTTACCGCATAAGACAAAAGAATTATTGGTGCAGCAACTTACTGATTGGATTAATGACTGGCTTATTCCGTATGCCAAGACTAATCAAATGCCGGAATCAGCAATAACTCAAATAATCAACATGATAAATAGTATGCAGCAATATCTATTTTCAGCTGAACCTTCATCTAAATTATTGGAGGAGTTTATGACGCAAACCAATGCACTCGACATGGTTCGGAAACAAGATTTCCGCCAATTAAACAACACACTTTACACACACATTACTGACTATTTATGTTCGCTACGTTAAATTCAATCAAAACAATTCAACTTGATCATACAAATAGATGTAATTTACTATGCCCACAATGTGCCAGAGTATCTATATCAGGGGCATCCAATATCACAGAATTTAAAGATTTGTCAATTAATGACTATAAGTTAATATTCTCTAACTTTGATCAAGCAAACATAAAAATTTTGCATTGCGGCAATTTCGGTGATGTGTTAGCATCACCGACGTTTGACGGCACGTTTGATTGGGCAATTAACCATGGATTTACATCACAAACTATCATAACAAACGGAAGTTTACGTAATAAAAAATGGTGGCAGAATATGGCGCGCCACTCACCAAAAGTAAAAATTGTGTTTAGTATTGATGGGTTACGTGATACTAATTCAATATATAGAGTTAATAGCAACTTTGATAAAATTATTGACAACTTAACAGCATTTTGCGATGCAGGCGGATATGCCAGGTGGGATTTCATTGAGTTCGCGCATAATTCGCACCAAATACACGATGCCATAAAATTAGCAAAAATGATTGGTGTTAAGGAGTTTAATCTTAAAACTACATCAAGATTTACAATTAACTCTATATATAATGACATGATTATTACTCGTAATGGAGATAAACTTAGTGACCCTCACGCTAATTCCAAAAAAATATTACATAAAGACCTTGCGCGTCAATATGGGTCATTTGACCAATATTGTGTATCAAACCAGTGCAATATAGCGTGTAAAAGTAAAAAAAGTGGGACTCTATATATAGATTTTGACATGAGAGTATGGCCATGTTGTTGGGTAGGCGGGGCTAATAATTTTGAAAATACCAATAAACAACATGAATCACTGCTGAAAATGCTAAGTAAATATCCAACTGATTTCAATAAACTTTCAGAGCAAAACACGTTGAATGATATTTTATCCAGTCAATGGTTTTTCGAAGATTTAGAAACGTCGTGGACGAATGGGCAACAGCTAAATATTTGCGGCCGTACGTGTGGTGGCAAATATGAATTTTCCAGCGGGCATGGGGCTAATACTATAAAAACCATATTATGAAATTATCAAATACATTTTGCATTTTACCATGGATCCATTTAAGCACACGCCCAGATGGTCAAATGCGTGTATGCTGTACCGCTAATGCCAGCGGGGTGGCTGCTACTAACGCACAATCTACTGGGGCACAAATTGGTATTCTCAGAGATGATCAAGGGTTGCCAAGCAACCTAAATGTCAACGATTTAGAAAGTAGTTGGAATGGCGCTTACATGAGAAATGTGCGCAAGCAGATGCTTGACGGTAAAGAACCTCCAAGTTGTACTAAGTGTTTCAAAGAAGAACGCGCCGGGCATAATAGTAAACGTATGTGGGAAACCAAATACTGGTCCTCTAGGGTTGACCTGCAAAAATTATTAGCAGAAACCACTGACGACGGAGAAGTTCCACCACAAATTGCGTATATTGATTTACGATTTGGTACTAAATGCCAACTCGCTTGCATTATGTGTAGCCCCCATGACAGTTCAGGTTGGATTAAAGAATGGAAATCTATTTACCCAACCATTCAAAATCAGAACGTTAAAGACATTTGGCAGTGGGATAACAAAGGCAGTGTAAACGGTAGCAGTTATAATTGGCACAAAAATAATCCAAAATTTTGGCAACAGTTCTATGAGCAAATCCCTAATATGAAACAGTTGTATTTTGCCGGTGGTGAGTCTCTAATTATAGAGGAGCATTACGACATACTAGAGGAATGTATTAAACAGGGATATGCAAAAAACATGGAAATTCGTTATAACAGCAATGCTGTAGAATGGCGAGATGATTTGTTTGAGTTATGGAAACATTTTAAACTAGTACGGTTCCACTATAGTGTAGACAGTATACATGAAATGAATGAATATATTCGATATCCAAGTAAATGGTCACGAACTGAGGAAGTTTTTCATATTCTGGATACACAAACCAGTGACAATGTGGAAGTGACCATTGCGTGTGCGGTACAGGCATTAAACATCTATTATATTCCAGATTTTATTAGATGGAAATTGTCACAGAACTTTAAGAAAATAAATACCTGGCCACATAGTGCAGGCGGAATTGACGTACATTTTGTTTATTGGCCAGCGTATTTGAATGTTAAAGTGTTGCCACCGTGGTTCAAAGACATGTGTGCCAAAAAATATGATGAGTTTATTCAATGGTGGTCTAATAATTGGGAACTCGGTATTGCTGAAAAAGATCGCGGCACTATTACGAAAGAAACATGGCTGGCAGCAGAGTATGGCATTGACCGTTTACGTGGAATGATCAGTTTTATGAAATCAGAAGATTGGAGTAATCGATTACCTGAAACTAAAGATTATTTAGAAAAGATCGATGCGCACCGTGGAACTAATTTCAGTAATACGTTCATCGAAATGAGCAGCATAATAAAATTATCACAATAACTAAAATATGTACTACAACGACTACTCAAGCTTTACCCCTATTTATTCGCAGTTACCACCAAATGATTACATTTTTCATAATCAAGATGGCGTCATAATACCATTTAAAAAATCTTGGAAATCTGTAATGATACGATTCAGCGGTGGTGCAGATAGCACTCTATTGGCATATTTAGTGTGTAAAATAATAAACCTATACAATTTAGATTGTTCAGTCTCCTTTACCTCATATACCAGAAGATGGGCTAGTAGACCGTGGGCATCATATGTTGCAAAAAATGTTTACGAAAATTTTACACACTATTTTCCGTCGATGAATATTAACCGATATTTTGGATTTGTCCCCCCTTCAATTGAAGATGGAGAAGTGCAGCATAATGTCCCATATAAGGATGTTGATCGCATCTGTAGATTTGACTCGGGGGAACGTATAATAATGAGGGAGTATGATTATTATTTAATGCACACTCATAAGATTGATGCAAGTTTTTGGGGGATAAACGCGAATCCCCCGTTTCAAATATCAGCAAATAGTAACGCCACGGCGGACAGTATTAGAGACATTCATGATCGTGCCATTGACTTTACAGATATTTTCAACCACCATTTAGAATATAACGGAGTTATAGTAGCCCCATTAATATATGTTAGTAAAGAATGGGTCACTCGTCAATATTACTATGAAAAAATACTTGAGTTGTACAATATTACTCGAAGTTGTGGGGGAGACATTAGATTACACAAAAATATTTCCAGCGTAATACCATCATTCCGCCACTATGTCGAGGGTATGCATGTTCCTGTATGCAATACGTGTTGGTGGTGTCACGAAAGAAAGTGGGGAGAAGAGCAATTAAACAAATTTTTAGTAAGTAAAAATTTACTACCGGTCTTTTTTTAATTATAAAAATTACGGTTTATCATTTTCAGTTCCACCTCCCAATAATTCCCAAGTAGTAGGGCAGGCAGATCTCAACGAATTATTTCGTAATTCATCCATTTTATTTGTATATTTCCAAAATTGCGGCAATAATGCTGAATAGTCGTCAGAGTTCATATAATTTATATAGCTAGTTAACATTTCCGTAATTTTACGGATGTATAATTGTTTGTCGCCGATATGACTAGCTGAATTTATATATTCAGTTATATCTGCAATTTCTTTTTTGTATAATTGTTCGATGATTTTTTTGCTTTTTGCTGGGAAAATCTTCACATTTAAAATTTTTGATGTATGCAGCGGATGAGCATTAATCACTGGATTATTAAATATATTATGCCGATTAATTCGAGAAAAATTCTGTTCCATGGCCCATCTTAGTAATTTTGGAAATTGCACCATGTTGTATACTGTCACAGTCGCTGATATCCAAACTTTTAAATTGCCCTTGGCGTTGTCTAATTTTTCTAAATTAGCATGTATTTGACACCACTTACTGGGAAAACGCATGTAATCATTTATCGCCCCTACACCATCAATGCTACACCCAATGGTTACTTTTTTAAACTCGCTCCACAGACTCCATACCTTGTTAGGGATATTTGTTATATTGGAATTATATTCCATAGTAATGTGAGCTGCATTTCCTGTGCGAATGCATTCTTCTAGAAACGTATAATGTTTGTCAATTAATAATGGTTCCCCACCAACCAAATAAATATGCTCCAAACTACTCATTGACTCTTTAAGGTTTTCCCAAAATTTGTCATTTTCATACCAATCATATATAGAAGTATCCGCAATATACCGGTCAGAGTCAGGCGATTTTTTAACTAATTTAATAACCCGGCCAGCATCATCAAATTCAGTTTTCCCCCATATATGAACATGATCAGAATACCATTGATCGCTATCAGTAGCCCCGCACATTACACATTTTAAATTGCATCGATTACCAAACCGTAAATCAGCAAATTTCAACGGAAGCATGTTCACATCAATAGTACCGTCGGCGGCAGTATTGTCCTTAACTAAATCAAATGACATTTGGTTTTGCCATAATTGAATTTCCTGCATCCTTCTACTAGTTAATCCAACCGATTCTTCATGGTAGCACCGCATGCAATTTTCATGCTCAACATCATGCAACATAGAAATTCTTATATCCTTAAGTAGAGTGGAATTTCTAAATTCGTTTATTTCTATACCTGGTAAAGAATATCTAGTATTCCCGTCATCAGTGACCATTAACCCTTTACCTTTACTGGTGTTAGCATTGCAACAAACTCGCACATCACCATTATTACGAACGCTAATACCATTCCATGGAAGTGGACACCATTTTTTTGCCATACTTTTTTCCTTTATGTTACTGTGTAATAAATCCAGACTCTAGGCTAACATATTTATACATACCTTGCGTTATTTGCTCAGTCGCCGCCACTATTTTATTAATCTCAGATTCTGATAGATGCTTCCAATTACCATTCATATCTGACAGTGGCAGATGAATTTGAAAATTTCGATACATCAGGTGATTATTATTCCTTGATAAAGTATCCTCATCTTGACTAAATTCACTTAGTGATTTTCCAGCATTCCTGCTAATATAGTTAGCAAACGCCGTTTGATCGACAGCATAATATAATTCAGTGGTTTTCCAAAAATTCATCATTGAATCTTCATACGTAACCCCAATGAATCTGCATATTTTTTCAAGTTCAACTCTAGGTGATGTTACTAGATGCTCGTATAATACATAACGCAAATTGCTATTACTTTTTTTAGACAACCATGCTGAATTGTCAGACACATACCTACTAATTGATTGATCTAGCGTATACCCGCGCCTAATCAAACTGCTGATAACATCGAGGGGGTTTCTAACACACACTAAAATTTTAGCAGTAGGGATCACACTCAAAATTTGATCTATCTTATGAACATGCCTGGGAGTTTTTTCTGCATATATAGAATATTGCCCATCGAAATCCGCTTGATTCAAATCACTGACCCAACGCATAATTTCATGTTTATCTGAACTTAAAAAAACATCAGTTTCATTTCGCACTCCTATAATATTTGAGTGCGATAGCAGCAATGAATGAAGTACCGTAGTTCCGCTATGTCCACACCCACAAATAAACACAAAATTTAGCATTAACTATTTACCCCGACAATCACACTAACTGAAAATTAGTAGCAGTTTGCTGCGACAATTTACCATCATACTATGAGTAAATAAAAATATGCATACATGCATTGATGGTAAATAGATAGCGCCTAATACTAAAATATGAATTACGATTTCACTAAAATTCCGTTCAATGACATTGTTAGTTTTGGACAACGATCAATGTTACACCGAGATCTATTTACAGTGAGTTGGCTACTAGGCAGGTACTGTAACTATCGATGCTCATACTGCTGGCCATATGCCAGGTCGGACACAAAGGATCATAGGCCAACTGCGTTATGCTTATTAACCATTGACGAAATTAAAAAACAAGCAAGGGCCAATGGGTTTAATAGTTTTCATTTCAGTTTGTCAGGAGGCGAGCCAACATTTCATCCAGGATATTTAGACATAATGAAATACTTGGCAGACGACGTGGCTAATACTAATTATACCTCAGCGCATATGACCTCAAATATATCGAGGCCCATGTCATGGTTCAAAGAATATGTGGAATTATTAAAACCATTTCATCGTGCAAGTATTACAGCAAGTCTACACACTGAGCATGTAAACACCCCAGAAAAAATGCAAGAGTTCGCTGATAAACTTATCCTATGTCAAAAAAATGACATCCAAGTCACTATAAATATGGTTATGGTGCCAGAATGGTTCGATCGTGATTATAAAAATGCTATATTTTTTCATGATCAAAATATCAATGTTACGTTAAAACCACAGTCGAATTCAAGTGCAAGTGCGGTAGTTGATGGGTACACTGAAGATCAAATGAAGATATTATGGAATGGATTGCCACAACGATCATTCACTGAATATAAACGGGAATGGTCAGGGCGGCCGCAATCAATTAACGACGATCAAGTAAACATGCTTACCACAGGGCCCGCAGAGAAGTCAATGCAAATTGAGCTACTTGACTCAGCTGGGAACATTTGGTATTTAGATCAAGCGGAAAGGTTCAACGCCTTTAAATTTAATAAATTTAAAGGTTGGAGATGCAACGCCGGGTATCAAGGTGTAATTATTCGTGAGCCAGATGGCAGTGTTAAACGTAGTTATTCTTGCTCAGACCCTCCATTGGGCAATATTGAAACAGGGTTTAATCTATTCACTGAACCTACTGTGTGTGTTAGTGACTCTTGTGTTAGCAGTGCTGACAGTAAGATCCCGAAAATAAAAATTATTAAATTATAAGTTGCTAATAGGTGTATTACTTGGAATTACGCCAAAATGCCGTTGTAATTTACTCAAATCGTCACCAATTTTTCCAATGTTACCATGGTAATTCGATGTAAACTCAGACTTTTTACTGTTGCTAGTAGGGTGTTGCCGCCAATGATACCCAATAATAGGAACTTGGACTGCCCCATGCTGTAGCGCCGCGCTCGCCTTCATAATCCATTCCAACCCAGCATTGTATTTTTGATACAGTTCAACACATTGATCAACGTTGACCGCATCCCGCCGCATCACACATAAATGGTGAATTACTTGAGGATGAACTGATGCCTCAAAATAATCAATTGGCTTGATTTTTTGTGAACCTATTACCTTACCCTCATGATCAATATATGCCTGAGCCGTAAATGCGCATCCTGCTCCAGACTCATCTAATGCCTCAATACATTTTCTTAAAGAGTCATTTACTACTAAATCATCATCATCAACAAAACAAAAATATCCAGATTCTGGTAATGAGTTCACCCTGGCTGTCATAAAGTCAGATATTGATACCTCACCAATTACATCTATCTTATGAGTTGAGTTGTGAGGAAGGTTGTCAGTCACTGATTTCACTGACTCTTCCACCCATTTTGTGTATTGTAATGACCTAGTATGAGTAATTACTGTTAACATTAAAAATAATAATTATTTTTTATCCGCCAGTGGTATATGGTCCAGCAATTCGTTCAATTATTACTGTAGCAGTGAAATCAACAAGCACCGTGCCATCTGTCATATATGACTCAGTATACGCATAAATTTGCGACACTGCCGACGGTAACGAGGGCACTGTTACAATAAAGGTATCAGTCCATACTCGTTTCGCATTCATCGTTGAAAACACATCAGGCGGCGGTGATGAATAAGTTGTCTCTGAAATAGTGGAACCGACATTTGAAATTCTTGTACCGTA
>Ga0172376_10001548_pt1 | contig 29242 bp, 21 predicted proteins | sample Lak35m_FD_121114 | JGI IMG/M metagenome (GOLD analysis project Ga0172376, IMG submission 121114) | Freshwater microbial communities from Kabuno Bay, South-Kivu, Congo - kab_092012_35m | ecosystem: Environmental > Aquatic > Freshwater > Lake | place: Democratic Republic of the Congo: South-Kivu...
ACGAACAACGAACAACGAACAACGAACAACGAACAACGAACAACGAACAACGAACAACGAACAACAAACAACAAACAACAGACAACAGACAACCGCCCGGAGTTCCTTTCATGTGTTCCCGCGCCGCACATTTCCCTCTTCTGTTCGTGCTCCTTTCCAGTCTGACTTCGCTGAGCCTTGCGGCGGATGAGGTCAGTGAACGGGCTGCGGGGATCCTGCGGGAATCCGGCGTGCAGGGTGGCTTTGTCGTTCATCTGGGTGCAGGAACCGCTGAGCTCACGGCAGCTCTGCGGGCTTCGACGGGTTTCCAGGTTCAGGGTCTGGAAGCAGACGCGGCGTTGGTCGCTGCCGGTCGCCGGAGAATGCTGGATGCCGGTCAGTACGGTGAAGTTTCACTGCTGCAGTTTTCCGGTCAGGAGCTTCCATACATTGATAACATGGTCAATCTGCTGGTCGTTGAGGGCAATCAGAAGGTACCGCAGGACGAACTTCTTCGAGTTCTTGTGCCGGGCGGAACTCTGCTCACGCGACAACCCGACGGCAGCTTTCAAAAGTTGATCAAAGAGCGTCCGGAAAACATCGACGAGTGGTCACATTACCTGCATGATGCATCGGGTAATGCGGTGGCCCACGACGATGTGGTTGGGTCACCTCGGCATCTTCAGTGGGTGGGGAGTCCGCGCTGGTCGCGGCATCACGACCGGATGGCCAGCATGAGTGCTTTGGTCTCCACGAATGGGCGACTGTTTTACATCATGGACGAGGGCAGTCGAATCTCGATTCAGCTGCCATCACGCTGGAAGCTGATTGCTCGAGATGCCTTCAACGGAGTGATTCTCTGGAAGCGGGACATTGCGAACTGGCAGAACCATCTGTGGCCTTTAAAAAGTGGCCCCACTCAATTGTCGCGGCGGCTCGTTTCCACCGATCGCGAAGTGTACGCGCCGCTGAGTGAAAACGGCCCGCTGGAGGCGCTCGATGCCGCCACTGGCCAGACTCTCAGAACCTACGCGGGTACTGATGGTGCCGAGGAAGTGCTGCATGTCAACGGGACGTTGTTTGTTGTAGTTCGTCAGGGGGCTGGCGAGCGGGACAAGTACGCTCCGGCAAATGGCCGGGTGGGTGATCAGGGCAAGGTGGCTCAGGAATTTTTCTGGAACGAAGAGCCTCGTGTCGTGATGGCCTTTGAAGCTGCAACCGGCCGACAACTCTGGGCCAGGCAAACTCGCATTTCCCCGCTGACCCTCGCAGCCACTCCCGATCGACTGCTCTTTCACGACGGTGAATCGCTCAACGCACTGCAACCGGGCACTGGCGAGCTGCTCTGGGCATCAACTCCAGTTACACGTCGTCGGCAGTTCACCTTCAACTTTGGACCGCGGCTTGTGATCTGGGAGGACGTTGTGCTGTATGCTGGCGGCGACGGTCGCATGATCAGTGTGGATGCGGCTACTGGAAAGCAGCTCTGGGAAGCGGATCATCCCAATTCGGGTTACCAGTCTCCGCAGGACCTGATGGTGGTGGACGGGTTGGTGTGGTGTGCCCCGACAACGTCCGGCAAGGACACTGGAGTCTTCACTGGCCGCGATCCACGTACGGGCGTGGTGAAAAAGGAATTCGCTCCGGACGTGGACACCTATTGGTTTCATCACCGCTGCTACATTGCCAAAGCCACGGATAACTTTCTGATTCCTTCCAGAACCGGGGTGGAATTTGTTGACTTTGAAAAGGAGCACTGGGATATCCATCACTGGGTCCGAGGTGGCTGCCTGTACGGTGTCCTGCCCTGCAACGGACTCACCTACACGCCTCCGCACAACTGCGCGTGCTACCCCGAGGCCAAGCTGTTCGGCTTCAACGCGCTGGCGCCTTCCGCACCGACGCGGCCGGTTCCAAAGGATGTGCCTGAAGAGGGGCGGCATGAGTCCGGGCCGGCCTTCGGATTTCCGCTGGCCGCAGAAAAGGAATTCAGCGGAGAAGACGACTGGCCGACGTTTCGCCATGACGCTCGTCGCAGTGGCACCTCGAGGCAGGACGTCCCGGCAGCCATCAGCAGTCGCTGGACAATCGATGCCGGAGGCCGTCTGACATCGCCGGTAATCTCCGATGGCCTCGTGTTTGTTGCCCGCAGTAACGCCCACACGCTGTATGCCCTGAGGCAGTCTGATGGCAGTCGAGTGTGGTCCTTCACGGCCGGAGCACGGATCGACTCACCGCCCACAATTGCGCGTGGCCGAGCCATTTTCGGGGGAACGGACGGCTGGGTGTACTGTCTGCGGGCGGATGATGGTCAGCTGATCTGGAAGTACCGCGCCGCACCGCTGGATCGCCGCGCGATGGCCTTCGAACAGCTGGAGTCGCTCTGGCCGGTGCATGGGAGTGTGCTGGTTCGAAACAGCGAGGTCTGGTCGGTCGCCGGCCGCTCAAACTTCCTCGATGGCGGACTGCGGCTGCTGCGGCTGGATCTGGAAACCGGACGTCGGCTGTCAGAAACAGTCATGGATGAAACAAACCCGGAAACCGGAAACAACATGCAGGAGAAGCTGAAGATCCTGCAGATGCCCGTCGGGTTGCCCGACATCCTCGTGGCCGATGATCAGCTGGTATACATGAAGTCCCAGAAATTCGATCCTCAGGGGCAGCGGCTGGAAATTGGTCCCATTTCCGGCGACTTCGTGGAACAGGGTTCAGCGCAGCGTGGCGAGGGTGTGCACCTGTTTGCTCCCATGGGATTCCTCGACGACAGCTGGTTTCACCGCTCCTACTGGGTCTACGGCCGCAACTTTGCGGGTGGACATGGAGGCTATTATCAGGCCGGTCGCTTCGCACCCTCCGGAGATATCATGGTTAACGGCAACGGCTATGTGTTTGGGTACGGACGCAAGCCCGAATACTTCCGCTGGACGACAACGATGGAGCGACAGTTGTATTCGGCGGCTCCGGAGCCACCGCAGGTTCCTGACGGGTTCGGAAAATCACAGCAGGCAGCCGGGAAGAAGAAGGGCGCGGGCGACGAAGGTCAGTTCGCCCAGTTTGCAAAGGCTCCGGCTCTGGATCCCACGGGAAAACCGATCACGGTTGAAGCGTGGATGACAGCAACGGCTCCCAACGGTGTGATCGTTGCACGTGGAGGCCCCGCGGACGGATTTGCTCTGAGCCTTGAAACGGGCAAGCCTGTTTTTCAGGTGCGTTCTGCAGGCCAGCTGTCCACTGCAACGGGCTCGAAGAGAATTGTCGGTGGCTGGCATCACGTGGTCGGAGTACTGGGCGCGGATCGAACGCTGAAGCTGTACGTCGATGGTGAGCTGGTTGGAGAAAGTCAGTCTGGCGCATTTGTTTCCAAAGACCCGGCTCAGGGGCTTGAAATCGGTAATGACGCCGGAAGCACTGTCGGTGACACCGCGGCCACTCAATTCGTCGGGATTATCGACGAGGTCCGCCTCTACTTCGCGGAAACGGATGCCGCCACGGTATCAGCCCGGTATACCGCCGGCGAAGAAATGCATCCGGATCCCGCGCTGGTGGTCAGCTTCGACGACGGCACTGCTCGGGATATGTCGCTCCACCGCAATAATGGGACGATCAGTGGCGGTCGGCCGGCCGAGGGCAGATTCGGCCAGGGACTGCAGCTCAGCGCCCGTCGGCAGAACGCTGCGAAAACAAAATCCGCCGGAGTTCCTGCTGCGGGCGGTGATCGCAACAGTCTGATCGAGCCCCGCTGGAATAAGGATGTGCCGATCTATGTTCGCGCGATGGTACTTTCGGGATCCCGCCTGTTTATCGCCGGTCCCCCTGACCTGATTGACGAGGAGGCCACGTTCCAGCAGCTGGCTCAGAAGGATGAATCAGTGGAAACGCTGCTCGCGGCTCAGGCTGACGCCATCGACGGACGACAGGGAGGCAGGCTGCTGGCAGTGAACGCAGACACGGGAGAGATTGAGCGGTCGCTGGAGCTGGATTCGCTTCCCACCTGGGACGGACTTGCTGCCGCTCGCGGTCAGCTCATCATGACCACACTGGACGGTCGCGTGATCTGCTTTGCACCCTGACGCTCATCACCCCTTGATCACTCTGAAACCGAAAAACAAACGTCATGTCCATGCGTTCTCTGAGCCGCATTTTTCCGTTGATCGACCACGGTGTGCCGTGCATCGACCGCGTCGATACACGGATTTTCCAGCTCAAATACTATCGAGACTGTGCGGGTTGCAGCTTCTGTGGTGACTCGTGTTGCCAGTACGGCGTGGATGTCGATCTGCCGAACGTAGCGCGTTTGAATTCCGCCCCGGATGAACTGGAACAGTTTGTGGGGCGACCCCGATCGGAGTGGTTCGAGGATCGCGTGGTGCTGGATGTTGAATATCCGGGAGGTGGTTTCCGCAGAACCCGGGTCATCGACGGTCGCTGTGTTTTTCTGAATCGCAGCGGTCGAGGCTGCCTCGTGCATTCGTGGTGCCTGCAGCAGGGAATTCCGTATCAGCAGCTGAAGCCTTTGGTGAGTTCACTCTTTCCGGTGACCATCGATCAGGGAGTGCTGCTGCCTTCGATTGAGAGTGTGGATTCTTCGCTGACTTGTCTTGGTCCCGGCAGTTCTCTTTACTGCGGAGCACGAACAGATCTGAGCTGGTATTTCGGCGAGGAACTGGTGCGGGAACTGGATGCTCTGGAGCGAGAATTCCTCCACCGATAACCACTTTGCTGACAACCACTTTCTCTGGTACGTCGCCTTGCGTCCACCGACAGTCGTGGTGCCAGTCGGAGATTGCCCACGAGAACAGCGACTTCGGCTTTGCGTTCGAAGGCTGGAGCAGTCAGAATATTGAATGTGAACTGACCACGACAGCCGCCCCAACTCATGAGCTGGCCGGAGAGACTCGCATGAAGACGTGCCCACATGTTACGAACTCGAAGCGGCGTTCCTGGCTTCAGACGGCCGGTGGACTGGGCGCAGCTGCCCTCAGTTCGCTCCTCGAATCGGGGCCTCGGGCCGCAGAGCCCCACAGACGTCACCAGAACCCACCCCCAGTGGCGAAGGCGAAGCGAATCATTTATCTCTTCCAGTCTGGTGCGCCTTCCCAGATGGATCTGTTCGACCCGAAACCTCTGATGGAATCTCGTCACGGTGAAAACCTTCCGGAGTCCATTCGTCAGGGTCAGCGGCTGACCACGATGACCTCGGGGCAGGCCACGTTCCCGGTGGCCCCCAGCATCTTTAAATTCTCTCGGCACGGTGAAAGTGGCTTATGGTTCAGCGAACTCATGCCGCGCATGTCGTCACTCGCCGATGACTGGTGCATGATCCGCACGATGCACACCGAGGCGATCAATCACGATCCGGCGATTACATTCTGCCAGACAGGTTCTCAGCTGGCGGGGCGTCCCAGCATCGGTGCATGGGCCAGTTATGGGCTGGGGAGTGACAATCAAAGTCTGCCCGCCTACGTGGTGCTCACGTCATTCGGCTCTGGTCGTCCTGACGACCAGCCTCTGTACGACCGGCTTTGGGGAGCTGGTTTTCTGCCGTCAAAGCATCAGGGGGTGCGTTTCCGCAACGCGGGCGACCCGGTGCTCTACCTGTCCAACCCGCCGGGGGTGACCACCGCTGATCGCCGCAGAACACTGGATCGCCTGCGGCTGCTCAACGAACGCCAGCATGATGATCTTGGCGACCCCGAAATTCAGACTCGCATCGCACAGTACGAAATGGCCTTCCGGATGCAGGCCAGTGTCCCGGACCTGGTGGACACCTCCAAAGAACCAAAGCACATTCTGGATCTGTACGGTCCTGATGTTTCCCGCCCGGGCTCGTATGCTGCCAACTGTCTGTTAGCGCGACGGCTGGCGGAGCGGGACGTTCGCTTTATTCAGCTGTTCCACATGGGTTGGGATCATCACGGCGGGCTGCCAAATGCGATCCGGGGGCAGTGCCGGGACACTGATCAGGCGACCGCGGCGCTGATTCTGGATTTAAAGATGCGGGATCTTTTGAAAGACACGCTGATCGTGTGGGGGGGCGAATTCGGACGAACCATTTATTCTCAGGGCGGTCTCTCACCCGGAAACTATGGCCGCGACCATCATCCCAGATGTTTCACCGTGCTGATGGCAGGTGCTGGCATTCGAGGCGGCACCACATGGGGTGAAACTGACGATTATTGTTACAACATCGTCCGCGATGGGGTGCACGTCCACGATCTGAACGCCACCATTCTGCACCTGATGGGAGTTGACCACACCCGATTAACGTGGAAATATCAGGGCCGTGACTTCCGGCTGACGGATGTTCACGGGACGGTGGTTGAGGGGATCCTTTCATGAGGATTTCGAATTGTCGTGTGATTGAAGAAGTTGCACAGTTCCTGGGGTGTTCGGCAGCCAGATTGGCAGTGAAATGGCAAAGGCTGCCGCAGTGATCTTAAATTCAGCCTGTCCTGCCGCAGTCTGCTGGTTAGAATTGAGGCCGGACGAATTGGCACGGCGATTGCATTTCCCGCGAAACAGCTTCAGCCGACGATTCTACTGGCACTTTTTACGAAACCGTCTGCTGAGTTCACTTCAATTCATCATTTTACGGAGACGACCGGTGAGCAGCCTGGTGCTGATGCAGTTGGATGTGCTGTCTGGTCGCAGCCGGAACTTCCAGCTGTCTGACTGGCTGTCCGGATTCTGGCCGGCTGCCGCCGCGGGTGCGGGGCTGGTGGTGCTTGGCTGGCTGGCTGTCCGCTGGGCCAATCGTGCCATGCAGCAGGTGGATCCGGGCGAATCCGATCGGCAAATGCTGCAGGCACTCGAAGAATTGAAGCAGGGCGGCAAGCTGTCGGACGGCGAGTTTCGGTTGATCAAAGGACGTCTGGCAAATCGCCTCAGTAATCTGCCCCTGCACCCCGCCAGCACTGAAAAAACGGCAGGTCCTGCTGGAGGTGTACGGGGGCTTCGCAGAATGGAGTCTGAAGCAGAATCGGTTCAGTCTGCACAGCCGAGCAAACCGACAAACATTCGCGGTTCGGATTTGAATCCAGGGCAAGTGAGCGAAGAGCACTAGGGGGCGATTACCGAAAACAAGGTTGGCAGGGACGCCAACTCGAATGGAGTTTCTGTTCCTGCGTAAGACGCATCTGCGGGTCCACCGTTCCTCCCGACTTTTTCTCCGAAGTCATGAAGCAGAACGGTCCACCTCGGCAGATAAAGAAATCCTGAAAGTAAACAGATGGTATCGGGCAAGGACTTTGGTTCCGGCAAGACTGCTCAGCAGGGCAAACGCAACGCCAACTGTTCATTCTGCCGCAAGAACTACCGTGAGGTCGGGCCACTGGTGGAGGGCCCGGAAGACGTTTATATCTGCGGCGAGTGCATCGAACTCTGCCAGTCAATTCTGGATCAGGAACGTCGTCGCCGGGGTTCGTCGCGAAAATTGTTCAACCGCGTCCCTACCCCCCGCGAAATCGTCCGCGAACTCGATCAGTACGTGATTGGCCAGGATCGCTCCAAAAAGCTGCTCTCTGTTGCCGTCCACAGTCACTACAAGCGACTCATGCACAACCTCGAAGTGGGAACCGAGGAAGTTGAGATCGAAAAGTCAAACATCCTGCTGATCGGCCCGACCGGCTCCGGCAAAACTCTGCTTGCTCGAACGCTTGCTAAAACCCTGCAGGTTCCCTTCGCCATTGGCGACGCCACCACTCTCACAGAGGCCGGCTACGTCGGTGAAGACGTCGAGAATCTCCTGCTGAAACTGCTGCACGCCGCAGACTTCGACATCGAAGCTGCTCAGCGAGGCATTATTTTCATCGACGAAATTGACAAGATCGGCAAAACCAGCCAGAACGTCAGCATCACTCGCGACGTCTCCGGTGAAGGGGTCCAGCAGGCCCTGCTGAAAATGCTGGAAGGCACGGTCGCCAACGTCCCTCCACAGGGCGGACGCAAACATCCAGAACAGCAGTACATTCAGATCGATACCACAAATATCCTGTTCATCTGCGGCGGGACCTTCGTGGGACTCGAAGACATCATCTCCCGACGACTTGGCAGGAAAGTCATCGGCTTCGGTGCCGCAGCCAGCGAATCGCATGACACGGCAGTCAAACACAGTATGCTTGCTCAGGCGACTGTCGAAGATGTGATGGAATTCGGCCTGATCCCCGAATTGCTCGGACGACTCCCCGTCATCGGTACACTCGCACCCCTCGACGAAGACGCCCTCATGCAGGTGCTCACCGAACCCCGAAATGCTCTGGTACGCCAGTACCGAAGACTCTTCGAAATGGAGGAGTGCGAACTGGACTTCACTCCACAAGCACTTCGGGAAATTGCTAAACTCGCACGTTCCCGCGAAACCGGTGCCCGTGGGCTCCGTGCGATCCTCGAAGATGTCATGTTCGAACTGATGTTCGAATTGCCGGAACTGGAACGAGGACAGAAATTCGTCGTGACCGAAGAAATCGTTCGCGGCGATCGCAAGTTCAGCAAAAGAGATTCCGCAGCAGCCTGAGTGCCCGGCAACTCACTGCAACACGTGTCAACTGGCAGCGCCGCAGCGTCTGAAAGTTCCGGTCAGGTGGAGGCCCGGACTTTTTGATCGACTGCGGCGTGATGCCGTTATCGAAGAATGGGCACACTCGCTCACTGACCAACTCGGCAACTTCGAATGAACAGCCCCCCCGAACGATCGCCCATTCGTCTCGAACAGGTGCTGCAGGAACTTGGTCAGCCACGCCTGCTGGGACTGCTGCGAGATCCCGCGTTCCCGCACCGACAGCGATTGCTCGAACAATTGCAGTCGATTGATCTGTCACTGCTGCATGAGGTGCGGCTGCAAAAGACTTCACAAACCGTCGCCATCGATCGCGTCGCTCTCGCTGTGGCTCCTTCGCAGGTCGTGCGGCAGCCACAGACGCCTGCCGATCAACAGCAGTGGGCAGCCGCTCGACGCACCGGTGCTGAATTGCTGCACGCGGGACGCGTCGCCGTTGTCACCGTGGCGGGCGGCCAGGGGACGCGACTGGGATTTGAACAGCCCAAAGGCATGTACCCGATCGGTCCTGTCAGCCAGCGGACGCTCTTCCAGATTTTCGCCGAACAGATTCTCGCCCGACGCCGACGGCACTCCGCCGATCTCCCATGGCTCATCATGACCAGCGATGCCACGCACGCTGAAACGGTCGCCTTTTTCCAGACACAGGCTTTTTTCGGTCTGCCGGAATCCCAGGTCCATTTTTTCCGCCAGGGGAGTCTGCCAGCACTGGATGCTGCAACCGGCGAGATCCTTCTGAGTGGCCCGGACGAAATTGCTTTGTCACCGGATGGACACGGAGGCATCATCGGTGCACTGCATCGCTCCGGACTTCTCGACTGGCTGGAACACAGCGGGATTGATCATATTTACTACCACCAGGTAGACAACCCCACCGCCATCATCGCCGACCCGGCTCTGCTGGGACTGCACACTACCGCCCGTTCGCAGGCCACCACCTGTGTGGTACGCCGAACCAGCCCGGCTGAACGTATGGGGGTCGTGGTCGAAGTGTCCGGCCGCGCGGAAATTATTGAGTACAGCGAACTGACCCCGGAACAGTCGGCCGGAGTTGATGAATCCGGGCAGTGGATCTTCTGGGCAGGAAACACTGCCATTCACGTGTTTGAACGCACTTTTCTGCAGCAGCTGTCGTCAGTCGCCAGCCGACTGCCTCTGCACGCTGCCCGAAAGAATGTCCCCTTCCTGGATGCAGACGGCAAACTGCAGCGACCAGCCGATCCCGCCTGCCCGAATGCCATCAAACTGGAACAATTTATTTTCGACGCCCTGCCCATGGCCTCCCGAACACTCGTCGTGGAAGGCGATCGCAATCGGGAGTTCAATCCCGTTAAAAACAGCACCGGCACAGACTCCGTCGAGACCTGCCGCATGGCACTGCGAAGAATCGCCGCAGCATGGCTGGCCGAAGTCGGATACGCGGTTCCCGACGACGCCGCGATCGAGATCAGCCCACTCGAAGCACTCGACGCTGAAGAACTCCGACAACGCTTTGCCGATGGCACCCTCAACGTCGAAACGCTCATCAGTCGCACGCCACAAAATAACTCCTGAGCACAACCTGCTCGCCGTGAATGCCCGACCAGCATGATCGCTGGCAGAACACTGATCCGCAGGCTGAGACACGTGCCAAATTCATTAAAATTTTGTCTGCGGCTGCTGACCTGCTGTGGACGGCTGAACAAGCGGGTGGTAATGTTTCGCTTGATTCAGGATCTCTTCCAGATGCTGTCATATCGCGTCGGCCCTCCTGTCTCCTCTCCCGTCCCAAAAGGCCTTGCTCCGATGTCCGCAAGACTCCTCGCGTTCCTGCTGATCCTCTGCCTTTGCACATCCGCAGCACAGGCCAGAACATGGCGGGTCACCGATGGCCGCAAGTTCAGTGGCGATTTTCAGGGGCTCGATGACAATCAGGTGGTAATTCGCACCAGCAACGGTCGCTTCGAAAAAGTCCCATATCTCAAGCTCAGCAAATCAGATCGCACTTTCGTTAAAAGTACTCTGACTTCCATGGCGAAACAGGACGAAGTGCAGCGACTTGTGCAACTGGAAACTCAGGGTTCCACCGGAACCTCAGATCAGCCCGCAACACCTGCAGACGGCGAACCTGCCGACGCACAGAAAACTGAGAAACCACAGAAGCCCGCAGGCAGTCCCGACGGCACTGCTCCGTCGCTGAATGACGCCAAACAAATGCGAATCTGGACCGATATCAACGGCAAACAGCTCGAAGCCCGCTTTGTTTCCGCCACGTCCCTGAACGTCACCCTGCAGATGTCGTCCGGCGAAAGCCACACCTTTCCTGTGGCCGGGTTTCGCCAGGAGGATCAACAGCTCATCCAGCAGCTGGCAAATCAGCCCGCCGGAGGTCTTCCGGGTGGTGCGCCGGGACTGCCTGGTCAATTGCCAGGTTCTCCTGGCGCTCCAGGACTGCCCGGTCTTCCCGGAGGTACCCCAGGCCTGCCCGGCGGCCCTCCGGGCCTTCCCGGAGTCCCAGGTCTGCCCGGTGGCCCCCCAAGCCTCCCCGGATTCCCAGGGGGTGGCTTTCCAGGGCAAGGTTTGCCTGGCGGCGGTTTTCCAGGCGGAAACTCAAGTGGCGGCACGACCTCTGAACCCGGTTTCCCCGGGGTTGGGCTGCCAGAAAGTTCTGGTCTTCCAGGTGGCAGCGGAATTCCCGGAACGCCGGGGATGGCTGGCGGCGCACGTTTTCCTGGTGGAGCAAGCATCGCGGGCGGTTTCTCGTCTCCAGGCCGCCCGGAAATTCCTTCTGAGCCACAGGCACCTGCATTTCCCGGACCAGGCGCAGCGGGTGGCGGTCCACCAGACGCCTTCAGCAACTCGTCTCCAGCAGGTCCCGGAATCGGCAGTGGTCCCGGGCCTGCATCATTCGGCGGTCCACCGGCGGCATCGGGCGGTCCACCGGCGTCCGGGATTCCCGGAATGCCGACTGGATCCGAGTTTAACGCGTTCGAATACGGCTATAAGTGTGAAGAGTGCGGAGCTGAGTTCTCAAAGACTGATGGTGTCAAGGAAGGCGACGATTGCCCGAAGTGTTCAGGGTCCTGGCGTTTAAACGGCCGCGGCATCGTCAGGTTACTGGGTTTTGCAGTCTTCCTCGTGATCGGCGGCATCTCATTTGTCGTTCGCAAGATCCGCGGCCGCTAAGGCAGCCAGCTTGCTCCCGCCGATTCGTGGGTCAGCTTCCAACCACTGCCCTCAACACTTCTTCCTCGACAAAAATCGGCAGCACAGGGTCATGGTGGACGGCCACAGCGACTCCGTCGCTGGGACGGCAGTCAATTTCACGAAGGCTTTCGCCGACGCGAATATGGATTGACGCATAGTAGGTATGTTCCTTGATGCGGTTGATCACAAGGGACTCGCAGCGTCCGCCCAGGGCCTCGATCACATTCAGCAGCAGCTGGTGGGTGAGTGGTCGGAAGGGCGCGGGGTCAAGGAGTCGCCGGTTGATGGCCTGCGCCTCAACAGAGCCGATCACGATGGGAAACGTTCGGCTGCCGTTGACTTCGGTGAGATGGATCCAGTGCTGGTCGTTGAGATCGCACGCAACGACGCGGGTCAGTTCCATACGAACGGCCACAGAGAACTCCCAGTGTGTGAAGAAGGCGAGCGGGGATGTCAATCCCCCGGTACACGGCACGCGTTCGCGTCGAAAGTGCCGCTGAGGGAGATGGGGAGGAGACGGGCAGCCGACTCATTTCGGCCGCCCGGCCCGAACAGAAATGTTGTGAACAACGATTGACGTTTTTTATGGCAGTCGGCGGACTTTGAGATTGCGGAAGTAGACTTTGCTGGCGGGATCATGAGCCTGGAGAGCAAAGGTACCTTCACCAAGGCGACGTTCGAATTCCTTCGAGAACTCCGGCTTGCCTTCCGGTTCGGTGTAATCGACGGTGACTTTGTCATTGATGCGGATGATGATGTGACGTCCTTCGACGCGGATCGACGTTTTATACCATTCGTTGTCCTTCAGTCCCGGGTTCGGAATATCCACAACTCCGTAGAGGCTGCCGGATTTTTTCGGGTCGGACTGAGTGACGTTGACCTGGCATTCGAGACCGTAGCGGGGCCAGCCTGTTTCCTGGTAGCGGGTATGAAAATAGATGCCAGCGTTGCTGCCAGGGGTGGTCATGACTTCGCACTCGAATTCGAAGTTTTTGAAGGGTTCTTTTTCGCCTTCGAAGAACAGGTGGCTGCGTTCACCGTGGCACACCAGTTTGCCGTCTTCAATTTTCCACGAATCCTTGTTTTCGCTGGCCTTCCATCCCGTGAATGTTTTTCCATCGAACAGGTTTTTCCAATCAGTTGATTTGTCGTCGGCAACGGCAGCGAAGCTGCAGAGGAGTGCGACGGCGGACAGGGTGATCAGGCGTTTCATGAGGAGTCTCCTGGCAAAGTGGTGGAACGATGGCCGTCAGAGGATCGAGGTGCACGGCCGTCCCCGAATGATACCCTCGCGAATTTTTTTCACGAGTCCGCAGGTTTCCCGCTGCGACAAAAACAGGTATTCTCCCGTCGCCTGTGATCTCCTGTCCTGCTTCGGCGACTGCCCCGTGCCCGCTTCGTTCAAACTTTTTGCGCTGGTCACTGCTTTGACGCTCGCCGGATGTGATTCCGCCGTGCCCACGCCAGCGCCCCCATCCGGGTCAGGCAGCACAGCACCTTTTCCGCTGTTTCGCGAACTGCCCGTGCCTGCATTCATCCAACACCCGCATCAGGCTCCTGCGGACACCTTCGAGATGCCCGAAATCATGGGAAGCGGGTGCAGTCTTGCAGACCTTGATGCAGATGGACGCCTCGATCTGCTGGTGGTTCCGGGAATGGTCTCGGCCGCAGACGCCTCCGCCGGCGGCGCCAGGCTGCTCGTGCTGCTCCAGCAGTCTGACGGCAGTTTTAAGCAAGTGACTGACGACGCGGCACTGCGGGTTCGTGGTTTTGGCATGGGCTGTTACCCGGCCGACATCGATAACGATGGCGACCTTGACGTGCTCACCACATCCGCGGGCGGCACGGCGCTCTTTCGCAATGAGTCCTCAACTGGACAGGTCCGATTTGCGGACGTCACAGAAGCGGTCGGCCTGACATCCAGTCGCTGGTCCACGGCTGCTGCTTTCGTGGACTACGACTGCGACGGCTGGCTCGACCTGCTCGTGGTGAACTACGTGGATTACTTTTCCGGCAGCGTCTGTGCGGATGCTTCAGGTCGCCGCGATTACTGCGGACCACAGGCATTTTCCGGCACCGCAGATCTGCTCTATCACAACCTTGGTGGACAGGGGCAGCCGGGAACCTTCGAAAACGTCACAGTATCTGCGGGGCTGGCGGCCGCCGTTGGCAAGGGGCTGGGAACGGTCTGCACAGACCTGAACGGCGATCGACTTCCTGATCTGTACGTGGCCAACGATATGGAACCCAATCGACTCTGGATTCAGGGGCCGCCGGGGCGATTCACTGACGAGGGCAGTCTGAGGGGGTGTGCAACCGATCTGCAGGGGCGACCCCAGGCCAGCATGGGAACAGCATGGGCAGACATTGATCTCGACGGTCAGGAAGACTTGTTTCTGACGCATCTGCGAGGCGAAACCAACACGTGGTATCGGAACCTCGGTGGCGGTGTGTTTCTGGATGACACGGTTCGCAGTGGTCTTGGCGAGCCATCTCGTAACGACACCGGATTTGGTGTCGCCGCGCGAGATCTGGATCTGGACGGCCGCACGGATCTGGTGGTGGTGAATGGTCGTGTGATGCGAGCACCTCTGCTGCAGCCTGAACCGGCCGGTGAACACTGGCTGGAATATTCCGAGCACCGCAGGGTACTGATGGGAACTGCCGACGGTCGATTTCGTCTGCCGGAGTTAAGCGAGGCTTTTGTGAAGCAGTCGCTGGTGTCCCGCGGTCTGGCCGCAGGCGATATTGACAACGACGGCGACATCGATCTGCTCACCACCGCCATCGCTGCGCCTGCTCAGCTCTGGCAAAACGTGGCTCCCCGCAGCGGTCACTGGCTGACCCTGAAAGTCACTGACACGCCGCGTCGCCGGGATGCACTGGGGGCAAGGATTGTTGTGCGTGCAGCGAGCCGTCGCTGGACGGCCTCCGTCATGCCGCACACCAGTTACCTTTCCAGCCATGATCCGCGAATTCATCTGGGACTTGGCAACGCTTCGAAATACGATTCCGTTGACGTCTGCTGGCCGGACGAACGCGGGAGCATCGAACGCTTTTCCGGGGGCGCAGCAGATCGTCAGGTCGAGCTGCGCCGGGGCGAGGGCACGCGGATTTCTGATGCGGAACTGATCAATGAACAGGTGCAGCCATGAAAAACTCCCGGCTGACAGCTCGAAACCGCTCCACAATCCTGACAATTGCATTTGCACTCCTCGCAGTGCTGGCTGGTGCGCTGGGGCAACGTCTTTCCAGCGCTAAACCTGCAGTGCCACGCGTTGAACAGCGTGGGATGGATCGAGTGGTGCAGGAATTGTTCAGTGACGTGCGTGGACGCGTGGAGCGGCAGCCCTGGGATCCGCAGTCGTGGGGCCAGTACGGAATGTGTCTGCTCCAGCATGAACGGCCGCGAGAGGCCTTGCTGTGTTTTGGTCAGGCGCGCAAGCTGGATCCAGGCAATCCGCGGTGGCCGTGGTACACCGTGATGATTCTTGAGCAGACCGACCTTGCCGCGGCCGCGGTCGAGCTCGAACAAGCCTTCGCGCTGGCTCCTGACGCGCTGCACGTGCGACTGAAGCTGGCAGCCACGAAACTGGCCCTGGGCGATGCGACTGTCGCCGAGGAACTTCTTCAGGAGATACCGCCCGAATCAGCCGCAGCTGCGGACAGTGTGCTGCAGCGTGTTCGTGCTGCAAGGCTGCGAAATGCGCCGCTGGAGGCCCTGAAAATCCTTGACAACGCCCGCAAACGCAACTCAGGTCTGTCAAGCGATCTGTATCAGGAAGCTGCTGTGGCGGCGCTGCAGGCCGGACAGCCCCAGCTGGCGGCGTCACTTCGCGCAGAATCTCTGCTGCAGCCACCACTGCAGCCGTTTCCCGATCCATGGCTGGCAGCCCTGCGAGCGTTTGATGTGAGTGGCGGTGTGGATTCCGCCGCGGCTGATCAGCTGCGAGGACAGGGCAGGCTGCCCGAAGCGGCTGCTCGGCTGGCAGCGCTCGCCAGACGCTTCCCGGACCGTTCCCGCCCGGCCCTCAATCTGGCTCTCACGCTCCGGGATCAGGGCCAGCTTGAACAGGCTGCAAACGACCTGCAGGATCTGGCCGGACGTTTCCCCATGGATCCACTCGTGCATTTTCATCTGGCGGTCACCTATGCGCAACTTGGTCAGCAGGATGCCGCTGTGAAGTCGCTGCATATCTGCCTGCAGATCAAGCCCGACTACGGCCTTGCCCGCTCGGCGCTCGCCGATCTGCTTGCTGCTGCTGGCAGGTCGCCGGAAGCGGTGAGTGAAGCGGAGCGGGCCGTGGCGGATTCTCCGGGCGAACTCTGGGTTCACTTCGGGCTGGTGCGGCTGCTGCTGTCCGCCGGACAACTCAGTCGCGCCCGTCAGGTGCTTGACCAGACCGCTGCACTGCCAACGGCCGCTGGTGCTCTTGAACAGGCCGAGCTGCGGCGTCTGCGGGAAGACCTTCAGGCGGCCGAAAAAGATTCGCAGGGAGGTGCAGAATGACAGGGGAAATTGATCGGCAACCGCATCAGACTGCGGGCCCGCCCGGGTGGCTGCGGATCTTCGTGGCGGCCTGCATTACGATTGCAGTGTTCGTTGGACTGACCGCCTGGTGGCAGGCTCGGAAATCACAGGCACTCCGCGATCTGGCTGGCCGCCCCGAAGCCGCGCTGCCCGACTATGACTGCCCCGATCAGCAGACCACGACTGCTGCCGAACGGGCGAACAGCGGTTCGTCAAAGGCCGGTCGATTCAACGATGTGACGAAGAATCTGGGAATTGACTTTGAGCACACCGCTGGTCCGCTGGGAACCTGGTTCATGCCGGAATCCATCGGCGCCGGGGCAGCGGTCCTGGACTATGATCTCGACGGTCTGATGGACCTTTACTTCGTCAACTGCGGCCCCACTCCAGGGGCACCGGAAGCATTGCCGCCGGGTACCGATTTTCGCAATCGACTCTATCGACAGGCCGCGCCGGGAACGTTTGTGGATGTCACGACCGATTCGGGGCTCGGGGATCAGGGCTATGGTGCCGGTGTGGCCGTCGGCGATGTTGATAATGATGGTTTTCCGGATGTGTTCATAGCCAACTATGAACAGGATGCCATGTATCGCAACACAGGTCAGGGGCATTTCGAACTTCTGCCGCAGGCGCTGGGACGCAGTGAAAAAGAATGGGGATCGGCTGCGGCATTTGTGGATTACGACCGCGATGGCTGGCTGGACCTTCTCGTGGTCAATTACACAGAAGATCCGGTCTACGGACATCGGGTTTCGTGCGGCTTTTCGCATGGCCTCGTGAGTTACTGCGGGCCGCACAAGTTTCAGCCCACAGTGGACCGCCTGTATCGCAACGAAACGGGAACAGCCGTGGCCGCAGATCAGGGGGGGAAACGAATCGTGCGGTTCCGTGACGTGACCGAGGAATGCGGGTTGGCGACGGCGAAGACTTACGGGTTTGGTGCCATCTGCTGTGATCTCAGCGGAGATGGGTGGCCGGACATCTTTGTGGCCAACGACGGGGCTCCAAACAGACTGTGGGTCAATCAGGGCGGCAGGCGTTTTGAAGAGGAAGCCGCGCCACGCGGGGCTGCGTGTAATCTGCGGGGCCATTCAGAAGCCGGTATGGGCGCCGCCGTCGGGGACGTGAACCGCGATGCGTTTCCGGATTTATTCGTAACGCACCTGACGAACGAAACCGCAACTCTGTATCTGGGTGACGCATCAGGAATGTTCACGGATCAGACTCCCGGCTCCGGACTCGACACGTACTCCCGACGACATACCGGCTGGGGCACCGCCCTGCAGGATCTGGATCACGACGGCCTGCTCGATGTGACCATCGTGAACGGTCTTGTGATTCCCTGTCATTCCGGTTTTCCGTTTCATGGTGAGGACGAGTTTCAGGTGCGTCGGGAAGTGATTCGGAATTCCGGCGAGTACTGGAAGGCCTACGCGGATCGCAACGTACTGCTGCATGGCCGGGATGGACTTCGTTTTGAAGACTGGAGCGGTGCAGCGGGTGATCTGACTGCCACCCCAGCATCCGGTCGCAGCCTGGCCAGCGGAGATCTGGACAACGATGGCGATCTGGATCTTGTCGTGACCAACTGTGGAGCACGAGCGCAGGTTCTGCGAAATGATATCCGGAAGCAGGGCAACTGGCTTTCCCTGCGACTGCTCACCGGCTCCCCCGGTCGGGATGCAATTGGAGCGAAGGTGACGCTGGTGTGTTCAGGTGGTGTTCGCAGGACGGCCTGGTGTGTGCCGCAGTCCAGCTATCTGGCCAGTCAGGATCCGCGAGTCCATTTTGGTCTGGGTTTGGACGAGAAAGTGGAGTCGATGGAAGTCTGGTGGCCGGATGGGCCTGTGGAGTCAGCGGGGGAAATTTTTCCCGGGGCAGACGTCAATCAGTTTTTGCCGCTGCGTCGTGGCGAAGGCCGATTGATGGTTCAGGAGACGGCGCGGTGATTCTGGAATGGCACAGCGAATTCGATGGTGCACAGATGCTCTGGCTCACTGCAGCTGCGGTGAGTGTGCTGTTGTTATTGTTACCGGCCTGCGCGGCTCTGCTGACCGGTGGTCGCTGTTTGTTTTCCAGTCAGGTGCGTGCTGAGCAGTGGCTGGCCGGCTGCGCGCTGCACGTTGTCGTGTGGATTGCGCTGTTGCACAGTCTGGCGTTCGGCCCGTCGCTGGGTTCCACGCCGGCCACCGTGGACGATCGACCGCCGCAGGGGCTTGAACAGATGATTCGCGAGGCGGCGCAGGTGGTGGATCAGCGACCGTTCTGGGGACGAGGCGGGTTCATCGGCGATCTGGCGTTTGCCGGCTTTCGCCATTTGCAGCCGGAAGGCAACGACGAGGCACCAATGTTCGCTGCCCGTCGTCCGCACGGACGAATCACGCTGGCTGCCTTTATCTCGTTCCAGCTGACTGTTTATTTATGTGCCGTGGGGGCAGTGGCCGCATCTGCTGTTTCGGGGCATCGATCAGTTCGACCGGCACGTCTGACGCTGTTTACGCTGGCGTGGGGAGCCCTCGTGTATGCTCCTGTTGCCCACTGGGTCTGGGGTGAAGGCTGGCTGGGCGTGCGTTATTCGCTCGATTCCGGCGGAAGTCTGCTGATTCTCATGATCGCTGCGGCAGCACTGGTGCTGCAGGGAAGGCGGATTGTTGAATCGACGGATTACACTCCGCCGAACTGGTGGAATCGATCGCTGGCAGAAACGCTCGGGGCGCTGCTGTTCTGGCTGGCGTTTCCAGTCCTGATGGCATCGCTGCGCGTCCCGACGCCCGAGCTGCGGTCCCTGATTCTGTTGAACAGTCTCGCTGCGGGCAGCGGAGGTTTTCTCTTCTGCGGGCTGCTGAAGCTGCTGGCCCCAACGGCCGGCGACGGACAACTTTCTGTGCAGGGATTGTGCGCGGGGCTGGCCGCGGTCGCAGCGGGGGGCGTGATGTATGATCCGCTGACGTCGATGATCTGCGGCGCAACAGGTGCTGCGGCAGGCTGGATTGTGTGGACGGCCATGAGCCGTTTTCTGGATTGGCAGCACGGAGCGGCCGCTGTGATGCTGGCGAGCGCCGCGTTCACAGGAATGCTGGCAGCTGGAGTCTTCGGCAATTCGGGAAACGGTGTCAGACACTGGGACGGAAAATCCATCGATGGACTGCTGTACGACAATCCGTCCCTCGTAGCCGTTCAGGGACTTGCCGCCAGTTGCGTACTCGCATGGACCGCCGCAGTCACGCGGGCACTGATCCGCATCTGCTTTGGTCGCGGCGGCTGAGGAGGCGGGACTGTGGCAGCCATCAACGAAGCAGCCTTCCGTGATGTCATCAGCGGGAAAAAGTGCGGCTGGCTTCCAGCGATCGCGAGGTGCCTTCTGCGGGTCGCATCGGTACCATACGGCTGGGCAGCCAGTATTCGCAGTCGACTGTACGATCGTGGATTGCTGCCGATTTATCGCGCTGGGGTTCCCGTCATCAGCGTTGGAAATCTGACAGCGGGCGGGACAGGCAAAACACCAATCGCAGCACTCCTCTGCCAGCGACTGACTCAACTGGGGTGCCGTCCGGCGCTGATCAGCCGCGGCTATCGCGCTGCTGCGGACGGAAGCAACGACGAAAAACGCGTGCTTGAGCTGCTCGTGCCCGGCACGCCGCATACGCAGCAACCAGATCGCGTTGCCGCCGCACGAAAACTCCTTGAACTTCCGCCCGGTCTGAGCCCCGATGTCATCGTGATGGACGACGGCTTCCAGCACCGGCGGCTGCATCGTGACCTGAACTTGCTGCTGCTCGATGCCACCTGCCCCTTCGGGTTCGGTGCGATGCTGCCCCGAGGACTGCTTCGCGAACCGCTCCACGCACTGCGCAGGGCTGACGCCGTGCTGCTGACACGAGCAAATCTTGTCAACGAAATCGATCTGCGGACAATCAGACAGCGCGTGCTGCAGATCGCCCCGAAGTTGAACGGTCGAATTCTGCAGGTCAGCTTTGTGCCCCACGGGTTCCGTGATGCGACAGGTGAGAGAAGCGCACTGAGTGAGTTACTGGGACAACCGATCTTCCTGATGACAGCCATCGGAAATCCCGAAGCCTTTCTGGCCACCTGCCTGCAGGCCGGACTCGCAGTTGTCGGATACCGATGGTTTCCCGATCATCACCATTACACCACAGCCGACCTGACGGCTGTCCTTGATGAGGCCCAGACAAATCGGGCTGGAATCGTGATGACGACGTTGAAGGATCTGGTGAAGATTCGTGATTGCAGCGAACGTTTTCTTGCTCTCGATATTGAAGCCGCTTTGCCGCTTTCCGAGGACAACAGGTGTCTCGACGAACTCCTGAAACAAGTGACCGGCCAGACTCGATAAGCGCACATCATCTCAGCCGCATGGCGGCAGTCCGCGGGCAAAAGGCCACTGCCCACGCGCCGCAAACGCACTCGCCAGCGCGCGCACCTTCGGTGCGAAACGCAGCCGGCGGCTTCCGCCCAACCACTGAGCCGCATGCTCAGCCGCATGGCGGCAGCCTGCGGGCAAACGGCCCCTGCCAACGCGCACCTTCGGTGCGAAACGCCGCCGGGGGCTTCCGCCCAACCGCTCAGTCGCATGGTTCAGCCGCAGGACGGCAGTCCGCGGGCAAACGCAACTGCCAACGCGCCGCAAACGCTCGCGACAGCGCGCGCACCTTCGGTGCGAAACATAGCCGGGGGCTTCCGCCCAACCGCTGAGACGCAGGACGGCAGTCCGCGGGCAAACGCAACTGCCAACGCGCCGCAAACGCTCGCGACAGCGCGCGCACCTTCGGTGCGGATTGACGGATGCTGTTGAGAACCGGCAACAGTCGCCCATGGAAAGTTTCTGAGAAGACACCTTGTGTTCACTTGAAGGTATGCCAGGATCTGCTCCACAACCGGAACACGCCTCGCAGACTCCGTCTTCTTCAACACCCACGCGGCCCCACTGCAGGCAACCAATGACACCTGCCGGTCCGCTCCCGCCAGGAATCTCCCGCCACCATGGATTCGTCTCCCGGTCAAGAGGTAGATTGTCCACTCACTTATCTGACTCTCCGTGCGGCCTTTCTGTGCGCGCTTGACAACCTGATGCACAACTGCCTGTCGCCGATGACGCGGGATGACGCGGAAGCGGACTTCTTTCGCTTCTACCCGCCGCTTGCCGGAATGGCACCTCAAATCCAGATGGAATGTGTGCTGCGAACGTGGCAGCGGTGGAGCCAGCAGCATTCGGACTTTCCAAATTGTCTGGAAGCACGTACGTTGTACGCAGCCACGGAACTCCTGGCCAACCTCGCTGCCGACAACTCCCATCCCATGCTGCGGATGCTGTTTGAGGGCCCGCGACGGATACACCATCTCAACGATCACTGGCTTCCTGCGCGCGCCCGCTGCCTGCAAATCACCAGAGAAAGTCGATTTTCACTGGGAATTCAGGAGGAATTAACGCTGTGCGAGGCGGCTGGGGAGCAATTTCTGGACCCCGACTCCGGGCCTCTGCACACTGAATTGCTGGAAACGCTGGGAAGATGGAGAGCTTCAGTGGACCTGGTAACATGGGGTGCGGGATTGCTGACCGCGGCCGAACAGGAGCTGGTTCGGGACTTTTTTGAGGAACATCCGGGGCTGACGGAGTGAATTGTGGCGGGCTTTCTGTATAGTGCAGCTTCTTCGGGGCGGTCGCGGTTGTTTGGTTTCCGCAGTGCCGGCATGGGCAAGGCTCCCGATTACTTCGCAAACCACTCGCCTCCACGGAAAGCGGGAATCCACCATGGCAAAGGCAAAGAAGGCAAACAAGCGGGCTGCCCGGCCCGCTAAAAAAGCAGCCCCCCCACCCCGCAAAGCTGCGAAGAAACCACTCCCCAAAGCGAAGAAGAAACCGGTCCCCGCTAAAGCGGTCAGGAAGCCGCAGCGAAAGCCGACCCCGGCCCCTGCACCTCGACCCGCTCGCCGTCGCCCGGAAAAGCCCGCGGCAAAAACAGCAACTGCAGCAAAAACCTCAACAACAACTACAACGACAGCAGCAGCAACGACAACAGCCGCGGCAGTGGCAGCATCGACAGCAGCACCTGCAGTGCCCCAGACGACCGTATCAGCCGTCGCAACCGCCCCAACGCCGCCGCCCGGCATCCAGCCCGAATCGAAACTCACTGCCGCAATTGATGCTCTGCCCGCGGATGTCGCCTCTGAAGGTGATCCGATCGCTGCCCGCAGGAAAGGAGTCCGCAAGGCGACTATTACCAGCGGTCTTCAGGACACCGGAGGCGCAAGAAGGCTCGGAAGATCCCGGATCCCCGTCGATGCTCCGCTTGATGTCGTCTTCCAAAACGACACCCAGGCTCGCGACGCCTTTACCTTTCTGGGCATTCATTCCATTCGTGAACTGGAAGCCTTCACTGCTGATGATCTGGTGCTCCGACTCACCGGTCCCGCAAAACTCACGGTCGGCCGCATTCGCAAAATCCTTGCGATCAACAACCGATGCCTGACCGGCGACGAAGACTTTGCGGTCGATTTCCAGGAAATGCATACCAAAGTGCGACCGGAGTAAGCCCACGTGGCGGTCAGGATGACGATTTCTGTCTGCAGGCCACCCTGAACGGCAGGCCATCCTGAACGGCAAGCCCCGCCTGTCAAACGATCACGCTGGTCAGTGGGCCATTCCCTCTGGAGGATTGGCCAGCTTGTCGGCTCGCTGTGCATCCGTCATCTCCGCCCAGTCTTCAAGGCACGGCGGGCAGCAAAACCCAACTTTCTTTCCGTTCCATTCCCTGATCAGCTCGGGTGCAAGGTCAGCAGCCTTCACCGGGTTGCCCATAATCGGACACTTTGTGTTTGCAAGGTCGATCGCAGCAGCGGTGACGGCCGCCTCCGGAGCCTGTTCGCAGCCCGAAACGGCAGCGGCAACCGCGAGGCCCAATACTCCCGAGAATCGACCGATTTTCATCACAGTTTTCCTGTTGGTTGTAGACGTTGAGGAACAAAGAAAGTCACTGCCACCGCAGGTGCGGCGCGTTTGCGAATTTCCAGACAGAATATACCGCTGGGAGTTTGGAATTTGCACTGGCGATCTGCAACATGCCATTTCTCAGTGAGCATGTTCCCTGTTTCAGGAATTCCCGGACTGTCCTGCCGTGCGTCAGGAGTACCTGCGACGCTATAATCCGGGTGGCCCTTTTCACAGCACGACACTCGATACTCATTTCAGGTTTCTTCCATGGCGGACCTCCTGTCGGCCGAATCTCTCGCAGCGCTTTTCACCCTCACCTCGCTCGAAGTGGTGCTGGGAATCGACAACGTCATTTTCATCGCCATTCTCTGTGGCCGGCTTCCTGAAGCCGACCGAGAGAGAGCGCGGCGTTTCGGGCTGCTGCTGGCTGTTGTGGCCCGGGTCATGCTGGTCCTTGCCATCGGCTGGGTCATGGGCCTGACAAAGCCCCTGATACAACTCGGCTCCATGTCCCTGACGGGCAAGGACATTATCCTGCTCCTTGGCGGGCTCTTTCTGGTTTTCAAGGCAACCAAAGAAATTCACCACAAGCTGCATCAGGCTACGGCCGACGCAACCTCTTCGATGAAGCGGACAAGTCTCACAGCGGTGCTTGCGCAGATTCTCATGATCGATGTTGTCTTTTCACTGGATTCCGTCATTACAGCCGTGGGAATGACCGAAGGGCTTGCACGCCCGATACCAATCATGATCGGCGCCATTCTGCTGTCCGTCGCCGGTATGCTGGTATTCTCACGCTCCATTGTGCTGTTCATTGAACGCCATCCGGCAGTCAAGATTCTGGCGCTGTCGTTCCTGCTTCTGATCGGTGTTCTGCTTGTGGCGGAAGGTTTTGGGCATCACATTCCCAAGGGCTATATCTATTTTGCGATGGCCTTTTCTTTCTTCGTTGAAATGCTGCAGCTGTGGACCGTTCAGCGTCCACCCGCCGGCACTCGTGCTCAGGAAACTCAGTACTGACCGCCCCCAGCATCCATAGAAAGTACAATCATGCAGGTCTCTGACGACGATATCCTCGCCGAATACAACTCGACTTACGTCCGGTTCCTCTACCCCGCCGCCTGGGAACTCCGCGAAGAAGACGATCTGGCCGACACAGTCATCACGATCACCGCTGACGATTCCTGCTTCTGCATTCTCCGTGTGATGCCCGGGCGGCCACGTCCTCCGGAAGTCGTCCGCTCCTGCGTGAAGGCCTTCCGCAGCGAATACGAAGACGTCGAACTCACTCGACCGGGAATCACGATCGACGGCTTGCCCACCTGCAGTCGTGAGGCGACATTCAGCTGCTTTGAGCTCCTGAACGTTGCCGGCTTTCATTCCGCCCGCAGCCGTCAGGCCACTCTGCTTATCTGGTGGCAGTGCACCGACCACGAATCTCCCGCCGTCCGCCCCCTGATCGACCGACTCATCCAGTCTGTCAGACTTTAACCCCTGCCGGCCTGAAAACTTCTCATGAAAACGTGGACCTCACTTCCCACCTCCACCGAATTCGAAACGCTGGCCCGCGAAGCTCGCTTTGTGCCGATCTACCGCCAGGTCACTGCTGATACGCTCACACCCGTCACCGCATGGCAGCGAATTGCCTCCGGCCCGTGGTCGTTTCTGTTCGAAAGCGTGGTCGGAGGTGAACGCGTCGGACGTTACAGTTTCGTGGGCAGCAACCCCTTTCTGGCACTCACAGCCCGCGGCAATTCCGTGACCATCGAAACTCGCGACGGAGAAACTCGCAGCATCCCCAACACGGATCCTCTTCGTGAACTCCAGTCACTCCTGAATGACTGCCCCGGAGTCGCCCTCCCGGGACTCCCGGGTTTTCTCGGAGGTGCCGTGGGCTTTGCCGGATACGACGTCATCCGCTACACAGAGAATCTGCCAAATATCCCCGAGGACGATCGCGAACTCCCGGATCTCGCCTTCGCCTTCTATGACTCCATGGTCGTCTTCGACCACATTCGCAAAGTCATCTTCGTCACCGCACTCGCCGATCTTCGTCACGGTGACACCGAAGAAGCCCGCGCTCGCGCCGAAGAACGCCTCGACGTCCTCTGCCGACAACTCGCCTTCACCGGCGGTGATGTCAGCCTCGCGGACGTTGACCTCACCGTCGAACCGGCACCGCAGGTGCAGTCCAACTTCACCGAAGACAGCTTCTGCCAGGCCGTCGAACGCTGCCGCGAATACATCCGCGCCGGAGACGTCTTCCAGGTCGTAATCAGCCAGAGACTCTCCTGCCAATCCCCCGCAAAACCGCTCGATATTTACCGCGCCCTCAGAATGGTCAATCCCAGCCCGTTCATGTTCCTGCTGCAAACCCCCGACACACATCTCGCCGGCAGCTCCCCGGAAATCATGGTTCGCGTCGATCAGGGAGAGACCACCATTCGACCGCTCGCCGGAACCCGCCCACGCGGCAAATCACCCGCCGAAGATAAAGCTCTCGAATCCGACCTCCTCGCCGATCCCAAGGAACGCGCCGAACACGTGATGCTCATTGACCTCGCTCGAAACGATATCGGACGCGTCGCAGAATACGGCTCCGTCAAACTCACCGATGTCATGGTCGTCGAACGCTACAGCCACGTCATGCACATCACCTCCAACGTCTCCGGAATGCTTCGTCCCGAACTCTCAGCCGTCGAAGCCCTCCGCGCCGGTCTCCCCGCCGGCACCGTCTCCGGAGCTCCCAAAGTTCGCGCCATGGAAATCATCGACGAAATCGAACCCCACAAACGCGGCCCCTACGGCGGCGCTGTGGGTTACTTCGACTTCTGCGGCAACATGGACACCTGCATCGCACTTCGCACTCTCGTCATCCGAAACGGCCGCATCGATATTCAGGCCGGAGCCGGCATCGTGGCCGACAGTGTTCCGCAAATGGAGTATCGCGAAACGCTCAGCAAAGCCCGCGCTCTCCTCAAAGCCATTCACATCGCCGAAACACAGCTCTCCCCGAAAAACTCGGACTGAACGCACACACAATCCCTTCACAAGTTCAACATCCATCCCTTCAACAGGATCTCACTGTGAGCAGCTCCATGCAGCCCGTTCTGATCAATGGCAACTGGACATCCAGCACCGGCACTGCGTCATTTCAGGCCGTCAATCCCACCACTCAGCAGCCGCTGCCGCAGGTGTTCCCCGTCAGCCCATGGTCGGAGATCGACACGGCCATCGCTGCGGCCGCCGACGTGTCCCGCGAAATCCGCGGCTGGCCCGGTTCCCGCTTCGCTGAATTCCTCGAACACTACGCCCAGGAAATCGAAGCCCGCGCCGAACTGCTCGTGGAAACCGCTCACGCCGAAACCGGACTGCCACGCTCCCCAAGACTCAAAGACGGAGAACTTCCGCGCACCACCAATCAGCTGCGACAGGCCGCAGCGGCCGCCCGCGACGAATCATGGCGCATTCCCGTCATCGATACCGCCACCAACATCCGCTCCATGTTCGGTGCCATCGGTCCCGTCGTCGTCTTTGGCCCCAATAACTTCCCCTACGCCTACAACGGCATCGCTGGTGGCGACTTCGCCGGAGCCATCGCTGCCGGAAACCCTGTCATCGCCAAAGGCCACCCCTGCCACCCCGAAACCACTCGAATCTTCGGCGAAGCTGTCCTCGCCGCCAGCCACGCCTGCGGTATGCCACCGGCACTCGTACAGCTCATCTATCGCACCAGCCATGAAGACGGACTGCGACTCGTCTCCGACCCCAGAATCGGCGCCGTGGGCTACACCGGTGCCCGCCAGACCGGACTGCGACTCAAAGCCGCTGCTGACGCTGCCGGTAAACCCATCTACCTCGAACTCTCCAGCATCAACCCCGTCTTCATACTCCCAGGCGCGCTCCGCGAACGACTCCAGAAAATCGCAGACGAATTCTCCGCCAGCTGCCTCATGGGAGCCGGTCAGTTCTGCACCAACCCAGGACTGATTGTCGTTCCTGCCGGTGAGCTCGGAGACGCCTTCACTGCCGCAGCCGCCCAGCGATTCGCCGCTGCAACCCCCGGCATCATGCTCTCAGAAGGCGTCCGCTCCGCCTTCCTCGCAGCCATCCAGCTCCTGCAATCCGCCGGTGCAGAACTGATCACAGGCGGCGCTTCCCACGGCAGCTCCGGTGTCTCCTGCAGCAACACTCTGCTCAAAGTGTCCGCCAGACGCTTCATGACAGATCCGCACACCTTCCAGACCGAAGCCTTCGGCAATGGCTCCCTCATCGTGCACGCCGATTCCACCACCGAAATGACTCTGCTCGCCGAACTCCTCGAAGGCAACCTCACCGGCTCCATCTATTCCGACTCACAACAGGCCGACGAAGCCGACTATCTGCCGCTCGCCAGTGCCCTCCGCACAAAAGTCGGCCGACTGCTCAACGATAAAATGCCCACCGGAGTTGCCGTGGTGGCGTCCATGAACCACGGCGGACCGTTCCCGGCAACCGGACATCCCGGCTTCACGGCTGTCGGCGTGCCCGCCTCCGTCACTCGCTTCGGTATGCTCCAGTCCTTCGATGCCGTTCGACAGCACCGCCTGCCACCCGTCCTCCAGGATCGCAATCCGGGTGGAGTCTGGAGACGCATCAACGGTGTCTTCAGTCAGGCCGATATCGGCTGAACAACAGTGCGGACAACTATTGCTGCCCGTCCGCACGCTGCAGCCACTCCGCCGCGCGCCTGGCCGTGACCAACCTCAGCACTGTCAGCAGCAGCCCCATCACCGCAACGCCACTGAACAACGACAGATACCCCACGGAATCGTGCTCTCCGCCCGGCGACAGGCTGTCCGCGATCACACAAACCATGCCAATCAGTGGCGCCATGGGAAGGTATGCCTCAAAGTTCCGCGATCGAACGATCTCCAGCAGGATCAGAAAGAATACATGTGCAACACAGTAGCCGAAAAGTAACGCAAATGTCAGAGCGGCGGCTCGGAGTGTGGTCTTTGTGATCAAAGAACAAACTCCACCAACCCTCAGGGCCAGTGTCAGCTGCTGCCAGTAAATCACCAGCAGCAGCAGGTGCGAAATCGGTGCTCCCCAGAAAACCCCAAACTGGTCAAATTTCTCGAGTCGGTAGTTTGGCACACTGAATTCGTCCCACATGGCCGGAAACGTGGTGCCGAAAAACAGAGAGATCAGCAACAGCACTCCCAGCGGCAGCATCAGCAGATTCCGAAACCGTGAGGCGGCCGCCAGTTTCTGAGTCACGATTTCTGAAGACGAAATCGGTACGGTCAGCAGCACAGCCAGTGTCTCCCGATCCCGCTCAGCACCAATCGCCCGCGACGCCAGACTTTGCACCTGCAGCACACCCAGAAACAGCGTGCACATCTGCAGCCCCACACTGGCCGCAAATGTCGCCGCCTGAAAACGCGTGTTGACCATCAGCCAAACGAGCACTGCCAGTGACGCTGCAAGAATCACATGGGCGATCGGCCTCGCCGTGACAGACGCCCTGCATTCACGCGCAGCCAGCGGTCGATCGGGAAAAAGCCGGAACTTCCCGTCCTCCACCACTCTCCCCGGCAACTGCGAAGCCACCGGCAACGCCCGAACCGCCCTTGTCCCCACCACCCGTTCCGCATCAGCCGTCGGCTTCTTCCACGCACTGCGAAGGGCACGTCTAAACAGCGTGGCAGGCGCTTCCCAGCGATACCGCGAGACGATGAAGGTGCTTGCCAGCAGCAACAGCAGCGAAACGCCCAGCGGTGGCAGCACCAGCACCGCTGCAAACAACAGGGAAGGCCCCGAAAACAAACCCGCTCCCGCAAAATTTGGCTCTGCCAGTGTCCAGAATCCGGAAAACAGCTGTGCCACCGGCAGGAACCCAAAGAGCCTCGCATCAAAAGGCATGATCTCGGCCATGACCAGCACTGGAGGACCCAGCAGAAGAACCAGCAGCGTCAGCAGCGTTGCCCAGAATGCCTGCAGAGGAGTCGCATACACGGTGGACCAGAATATTCCTGTCGAGTTGACCTGCAATGCTGCC
>Ga0172376_10001549_pt1 | contig 29242 bp, 26 predicted proteins | sample Lak35m_FD_121114 | JGI IMG/M metagenome (GOLD analysis project Ga0172376, IMG submission 121114) | Freshwater microbial communities from Kabuno Bay, South-Kivu, Congo - kab_092012_35m | ecosystem: Environmental > Aquatic > Freshwater > Lake | place: Democratic Republic of the Congo: South-Kivu...
CCACCACCCATGCCACCACCCATGCCACCGCCCATGCCGCCACCACCGATGGCCATCACACCAGTGCCACTGCTGCCCAGCGGACCACGAACCACCGAGATCGCTCCCAAAATATCCAGGTCCTTGTCCCGCGGCAGAGGATATTCACCACCACCCAGCACGCCGGCCGTGTAGAAGGTCTCTTCATCGCGACTGCGGATGATCACGATGTCGCCCTCAGTCAAAATCACATCATCCTGAGAAAACTTCGGCGGATTGGCAGGATCGTATCGCAGGGGCACTCGAGTCACACTTGGCGGATCCGGCAGCGGAGCCTCACTGCAAAAGCAGTTGTCCTGACAATTGTCCTGACAGATCTGATTCAGAACCGAGTCCGCATCCACACCGGCCTGATACATACCGCGGTAGATCATGACCTCGTTCTTTGCGTCCGTTCCAGGCATGCCGCCCGTCGCTCCCAGGGCATGCAGTACGTCATTTTCATATGCCGGCAGATCCACCACCTGCCCTGTACCACGCTTGGTCACGCCCTGCTGGCCGCCCGCTTCCTCGCGGATCACCATCACTCGCACCTTACGCTGCTGAATCAGCGTCACAATAATGCTCTCTTCTCCCTCGCGGATGATCGGCTCAGGATAGATGTAGGCCATCTTGATGGCGTTGGAAGCTTCCACCAGCGACATGCCCTTCACATTGATTGGCTCAATGATTGGCAGTGACAGTGTCCCGTCCTCACGCACCGGCACAGGCAAACCCACCGCCGGAGGACGGTTACCATCCTCCGGGAAGTGAATCGGCGGCAGCTCTTCTTCGCTGCCCAACACACCCTTGATGTAAACGCCAAGCACGTCACCCGGCCCCAGCAGATAGGACTCCGGCGGGTCCTGACGCAACCTGAGCAAAGAGATATCCTTGTAGTTGTCCTTGCGGTCAACTAACAAAACCTCCTTCGGAACACGAGCCACCGGGATTGCATCAATGTCCCGGTCCATCAGGCAGCCCGTCTGCACCAGACAGGCCAGAGCAACCAGTCCCAGCAGGCCGGACCGACCGTCTCTTCCCCCATACTTACCCTGCTGCGCTGCACTTGCGGACATCGTTTCTACCTCCCTGTAACCTGCGTCTGCACGACGACCAGTCGTCGTCGGCAGTCTGATTGCTGCACTGTTCGTCCTGAATCCTCACAGCCTCGAGCTGTCGTCGACAGCATCACTCAACAACCCGTTAGTTGCCCTCGTATGGACGAGTCGCCGATGGCGAAGTCCCCGGTGTCGGAGGCATCTCCTCGCCCTCGGGCACCGCCGGCTCCGTTCCCATCTCATCCGTCTGCGGAATCAGTCCGCCATCCGGAGTTGGTGTTTTCTGCAACCCGTTGAAACAGTCCGGGTTCACCGGTGCACGCTTCGATATCAGGTTCGCTCGGGCGGTCGGGGAAATCGGCAGCACTCCCATGCCACCCATCCCATCCTGCTGGGCCGCCAAAGCTCCATGCGAATAGCCGTCAAACCAGGAATTGATCCGGCCGCGACCATTCGTCGTTTCATAACTCGGCTTCCAGTAATTCCGCGGTGGAAGAGTCGGCTGACAGCCACTGCCACCCTCCAGAATATTCCTGTATCCCGCCTTGAAGCCCTTCGCAAAATCCCACGGATGATTCAGCTCGTCATAACACCAGGACCATTCGCCCCAGGCCTTCTGAGCCAGAATCTGATTCCGCAGATCTGTTTCCGTCCGGATAATTCCATCACTGATGCTGCTGCACCCGGCAGCCGAAAGAAACAGCAGTGCCAGCCATTTTCTGGTGGATCGCATTGTCATCGAAACTCCCCCCCTCGTTATTCACTCCCCGCACAGCGGAGCCTGATTCACAATCGTTCAGACTACTTCTCTGTCGTCGTCGCTGCTTCGGCTCGCTTCAAAGTTGCCGAAGCCGCGTCGCGTACATCCTGACTGGAGTCCTTCTCACTCAGCTCACGCAGCTTTGCCGTCTGCGAATCAGACAAAGGACAGAAATCACCCAGACACAGTGCAGCTGACGCCCGCACATCCTCGCTACCAGACAACAAACACGATTCAAGTACCTGCAAACACATCGCTCGACTGTCCATCGCGGTGAAATACCGCAGCATCGTGATCGCCTCTACCTGCTCAGAAGGCTGACCCTCTTCTGCCAGCGCTGTCAGGCGGGCAGCAGATGCCTCGGTCAGCTCGCCCCGCTGAACCTGAGAATCAAGTGCTGCCAACAGCACATCCACTGATGAATTCGGATCGGTGACAAGCTTCTCCAGAGCCTCTCGGGCAACACTGTCCGACTCCGGACATTCGCCAAGAAGTGTTGCAGCCAGAGTCTTTGCCTCACTGTTCTCACCATGCTGCAAAGCCTGAACCAACAGCCCGGAACTGGTCTCCGGAGCATCAGCCGCCTTTAGCACTGCATCCAGCGTCACCGGCCCCGTCTGAGTTGCCGAAACAGATCGAACCGGAACAGCGGCCGGGGCCGCTGAAACTGCTGGCGCCGCTGAAACTGATGCATCAGCCGACTTCACCGCCTCCTCAGAAGACGGCTTCGCAGTCGGTACCAGCACCACAGCAGGCGCTGGCACAGCAACCGCAGCCGGAGCTTTGACAGCCGCCGGTGTCGTAGTTACCGCTGCTCGAGCAGCCGGTTGTGCAGCCGTGTTAACCGCCGCCGTGTTTGCCACCGTCGCAGCAGCTCTTGCCGGCTGCTGAGAAGGAGTAGCACGCACTACTGCTGTCCCCCCGCCGCCATCCCGACGCTTTGCCTGAACATCTGCCAGATGCTGACGAATCGCCGTACTCTGAGGATTCTTCTTCAGAGCCCCACGATACATCGATTCCGCTTTATCAAGTTTTCCCTGCTGCTCGAACACCTGGGCTATCGCCAGCATCCGATCTGCAGACGCCCGACGCGCTGAGCTCGCTGGCTCGTAGTCACCCATCAGGGCGCTCGCGGCAGAACATCCAATGCCGGACACAACCAGCATCCCGCCAAGCAACAGTACTACAGGCCGCCTGAATCTCATTTTTACTCCCCCCACAACCACGCGATATCGTGGCCGGTCGCTGCAAGCTGAACGCAGCGCGGGCGACTTCCCCCGAAATCACCCGCTGCACCCAGGTCTGTTCCCACCCAGGTGCCAATCCACCCAGGAGAATCGCCAATAGCCTGACAACAGACTTTATCCCTCTCATTCATCGGACTGTCACAATGCCTGACCTTGATTCTTTTTGCAAAATGTGCACGAACGGCGCATTCCGTACCAACTTGATTCCTGAACCCCTTTCTGTGCAAAATGTTTCAAGCAAGCTCCCGATTTACTCCCCCCTCCCTCACAAAACCACACCCCAACCACACCGAATCACCGCATGTATCGCGCTCTAAATCCGGAAAAAACCACTCAAACACTGCAAACACTCAGCAAACGTATCGAAGAACGTTTCCCCGGCGCCAGCCTCGGAAACGTCTGCCGAGAACTCCTGCAGATCGCTCGGGAAACGCATGAACGAGTCAACTGGACCGCCCGCAGCCTGCCATGGATCCGCGCAGGCGTCTGCTCTGTCATCATCGCGGCTGTCGCAGCACTCTGGTTCGCAGTTCGCTACATCAAACTGCAGGGACAACCTGAACTGGAAGAACTGGACGCCGGATTCAACGTCCTCGTACTGTTCGGAGCCTCACTCTTCTTCCTCTTGTCACTCGAATCACGCATCAAGCGACATCATATCCTGCAGGCGCTCCACGAACTGCGATCCATCTCTCACGTCATCGATATGCACCAACTCACAAAAGACCCCAGCCAGCTCATCTGCTCCGCAGAACTCCGCACTGCCTCCTCACCAGCCCGCTCCCTCACACCGTTCCTGCTCACTCGCTACCTCGATTACTGCAGCGAACTGCTCTCACTCGTCGGCAAACTGGCGGCGCTGTATGCACAAAGCACTTCAGATCCGGTCGTACTGCAGTCCGTCAACGACATCGAACAGCTCACCAACGGACTGGCTCGAAAAATCTGGCAGAAAATCATGATGCTGGATGATGATGTATCACCCAACCCGACAGAATCACCGCGCACTCACAAATCGCATGCCAGCGACTAATTCACAGGCCTGCTACCCAGGCACACGCTTCATCGAATAAAAACCCTCCACCGGCCAAAATTGCCGAACAGCTTCAGACTCGTCAGACAGTCGAACTTCATACAAATGCCCTGGCTGATGCGGCCCCGTCTTCAGCACCACCGTTCGACCGTCCCCCAAAAGCTCCACAGCCAACACTGTCACCTGACGCCGCTCACTGTCAGCAGTTGCATAACTGCCACTCCATACCCGCGTCGCTGACTGCACATCCCAGGCCTCCGGTGACTCAGCAACGCCAGCCGGCAGCCGCTGAAAAAACTCAACCTCAAATCCAGTCGCCACAGCTCGGATTTCCCGTATTCCGTTCGGCATCACGCCAGCTACAGGACGCAACACCTCCAGACAGCCTATGTTACCCGCACCCTGCCAGCCACTGTCCCGAATACTGCCAATCACCAAACTGCCAGCCGCACCAAATCCACACGCAATCGGACCCAAAAGTTCCGATTGCTCCCCAGCGCGAGGCAAACGACTGAATCGATAACAGGCACCCTGCATGACTCCGTCAACCTCCTGCAGCGAAAATCGAATCAGACACTGCGTATCATACTCACATCCCACTCCCTGCCCCGCCAGCAATGACACCGGATAGTCCCGCGGAAAGAAAGCTACTGCGTTGACACTGCGAGTCCATGGGTGCGGAATCATCAAAGCCGGCGATTCAGCAACCGCCACCTCCGAAGTGTCATGCCGCGACGGTACCCCATAATGCCGCCCACGCTGCAAATGATTCAGCTCGTTCCACGTATTCTGCACACCCTGATTGTCCGTCGCAAACAGACGATCCTGATCGTCCAAAGCCAGCCCCATCGGAAAACGCATCGAATAAGCAAAAGGTTCAATCCTGCCACCCCGCTCCAGACGCAGCACCGTGCCCCGCCAGCGATCATTGTCCGCCGCTCGCCCCTTCTGCGAATAATCACTGCCAAGGCCCACATACAAGTCGCCATGACTGTCACGCACCAGACCCGCTGTCCAGTCATGGTAGTCGTCACTGTACCCCCAGCCCGATGCAATAACCGAAAACTCATCCGCACGACCGTCACCATCCACATCCTTCAGACGCAGGACCTCCGGCTTATGTGACACCAGCAAATCCAAACCGTCCGACACAACGCCGTAAGGAGCCGCAAGGCCCTCGGCAAACAAAGATGGACTGTCCGGCAATCCGTCACCGTCACTGTCTGAAAGCAGCCACACCTGCCCCTTCAAAGAAGTCAGCGCCAGTCGACCATCCGGCAGCCGCGCCAAAGCAGTTGGCATGATCCCCGCAGGCAACGCCAGACGCTGCCCGCTAAAACCAGGAACAGAACTGACTTCCTGCTCCCTCGTAACCGCCGGAGACAACGCCGGGACCGTCAGCGGCCGCGGTAACTCCCCCTCCAGACTCAATGTCCAGCTGGCCGATTCCCCCTGTACCAGCAACGGCCGGCCACTGGCCGAACGCCTGACCGATTCCACTACAGAACTTAACCGGATCCGCTCCCCGCGACGATCCTCCCCCCACCCTGATAATTCCAGCACCCGACCACTCGGAATACTGGCCCCCAAAAGCTTCATCTGCAAACCCGCACCACTGCCTCCGCTGGCCGACAACTCCAGCATCAGATCCACAACCTGATGCTGCTCCAGAAGACTCCAGATCGTCTGCTCACTGTGCGGTAACAGTTTCTCTGCCGCAGCCGGCACCTGACCAAAATGAAACCTCAGACTCAGCTCCACCGCCCCCCCGACTGTTCGCCATGACAGCAGTTCCGCCGTACGACGCTCGTCTCGCACTGGCAACTGCGGCTCACCACCGCCTTCAGCCGGCAACAGTCGACAAAATGCCTCGTCCCCCGCCGCCGACAACAAGGGAATACCAGCCAAATCCCAAAACCAGCTCTTGCCCTCAGTACGCTGCCGCGCAAACTCTCCATAAGCAAGCTGCTCCAGTCGCCCGCTGTCCGCATCCAGCAAGACGCTGAACCCATTGCCGAAACCCACAGCGAAGGCCCGCGCCGTTCCCGAACCTCCAGCGGCACCCTCCGCCAGAAATACGTCCCGCAGCACACGCGGAGCATCACCACGACCAACAGTCAGTACCTGCTCATATCGACTCGAAACCGTCGGCGGCACGAATCCCGGGTCCGCCAATGCCGTCCACAATACCCCAAACTGCTCGGTCAACGACTCCGCCGGATCTCGATCCAGCGGCCTGCGAATCGCCGGCATCTCAATACCCGGCAATACCCGAATCGGATTCTGCATCCACCGCATGAAATAACGAGAACGCAAACGCTTGCCCATGACCAGCAGATCTGACCCCCGCGTACCCGGAGCCACGTTTCGAGGCTCGTAACGGCCAGCCTTGTGACAGGCAATACAGTTGAATCCACCCGCTCCAGCCATCTGCGTCCCGGATACCAGCTGCTCCGCTGTCGCCAGCGACGGATGCTGCGGATTCAAATGCTCAAATAACTCGGCACGCAGAGAATCTGCGTCATCCGGGATCCGATCCGCAGCAATCAAACCACCCGCAATTGCCCCCGCTTCGGCCTCTGTCAGCGGAAAACGAGGCATCCGGACCAGCAGCCACGGCAAACGCCGCTCAGACCCGCGACCCTGAATCGCCTCCAGCAGCACGTCATCACGCAGACGATCACCCACCGCAGTCAGAGCCGGCGGAATCAGGTATTCACTCTGACCACGCAGATCCTCACGCTGCTGCTCGATCTGGGCTGCTCGCGCCGACAAACCCTGCACCGCGTCGCGATCATGACACGAAACACAGCCATTGCGACGCATCAAAAGTTCGCCAGCAGCCGAATCCTGCGGGACAGCAGCACGCACCGGCACTTCCACCGTCAACAGCCACAACCGCACAGACTCCGCCACACTCGCAGATGTACGAAAATGCGGACGCAGACCACCGGCAACGATCGAGTCCCCCGGATTCAGACAACTGCGACCACCAGACACCGCGGAACCTGACTGAACACCCCCGGAAAACTCCAGCCGACTCGGCACATCCTGCCCCGGAATCCTGTGACACGAAGCACAACGAGCACCCGCCACAATCTGACGACCAGCCTCCAGCTGCACCGGATCCGCTCGCAATCCAGACACAGGATCACTGCCGACAGCAGCTGCTCCCGCCACACCTGCCGTCTCACGACTCAAGACCGCAGCCAGCTGACGCCGCTCGTCCTCCTTCAGACTAAACACCGGCATTCGATGAGCAGCATTCAAACGCTCTGGCTGCTTCAGCCAGACCTCCAGCCAGCCCCGACCACGATTCGAAGACCCAACCGCCAACGGCGGCCCGCCATACCAGTTACGCTCCGCTGATTCACCGGACAACTCATGGCACGCCACACAGCCCAGCGTCAGCAACAGCCGTCCACCAGCCTCACGATCGCCCGGCTTCAGTTCTGAAGCCGACAGCACTGGACGCTCCGCCGGAACCACCGAACGCAGCCACGCTGCAACCGAATTTGCCTGCTCCTGCGACATTCCGTAACGCGGCATCCCGTGATTACTGCCACCCTCCATCAGCCGCTGCACAACATCCGCATCACTCAAAGAGGGCAGGGCAGACGCCAGATCAGGAGCACGCAGGGGGATCGATTCACCCCAGCCATCATGACAAGCTCCACAACGCAGCGAATCCACAATCTCTCGACCAGCCGCCGCCTGCTGCAATTCAGCCTCATCAGACTGCGAAACATGACTGAACAACTCCGCCGGCAATGGCTCTAAAGTGAAATCCTCACCAGACCAGAAAATCGACAGCTCCCCGGAACCCCCGCCCTCCACACGCCAGTAACGAATCCGCACGTCATGGTCGCCACCGGAAAGCTCCACCGGCTCACCCGCAACCATCAAACCCTCCGACTCACCCGCCAGAACCCGCCGTCCATCAATCAATACCTCAAGTCGCCCTGCCAGCTTCGCGCTGAATCGAATCTTTCCGGGATCACGTACCAGCAAATTCCCCGAATACTCCACCTGCCGCCCAACACCACCTCGTGGGTCAAACAAACCAGCTTCGGCACGAAACACCGGACGCACCGATACCCCGGACACCGCCGGGCCCGCACTGCCCAGCACCACAGTACGCAAACCCGAACGCGCTTCCTCCAGATCAGGATCCTGCCCGCCACACACAGGATCAGACCACAGCAGCAGCCAGACCAGCCCCAGACGGACAGCCAGCCACACAGCACCGAACTGCTCAAAGCATGCCTTTACCATGGTATTCCACTCGATTTCTGCTTCGTCACCATGCCCCCGCCCGCCGGAGACCACTCGCCGCCAGAAGATTATCACTCACACCGCCCGGCAAATCCAGCCGACAGCCCCTGTCCCATTTTCGCCAGAACACAGATTTTCAATTGACTGCCTCATCAAACGCTTTACATTACACGAAATGCTATTCCTGTATTGTCTCTCGTGCATACCATTTCATCACAATCACTTCACCTCTCTGCCGTTCCCGGCTTCAATCAATCCGATGCTCCCTAAAGGCCCCGTATGCTCGACGTTCTCAGACTCAACCTCGTCTCGCCACTGACTCTCTGCTTCGCACTCGGTATCTTTGCCCGCGTCATCCGCAGCCAGCTGGCACTGCCCCGCGAACTCTACACCTCACTCTCCATCTACCTGCTGTTTGCACTAGGCCTGAAAGGCGGGGTCGAACTGTCTCACAGCTCCCTCGCACAACTCGCCGCACCCGCCGCCGCCACCCTCCTGCTCGGCTGCCTCACACCAGTCTCCGCATACCTTGTACTAAGACGACTCGGAAAATTCAGCGTTCCCGACGCCGCCGGCATCGCCGCACACTACGGCTCTGTCTCAGCTGTCACCTTCATCGCTGCACAACAGTTCACAAACTCGGCCGGTGCACCCGCCGAAGGTTTCATGCCCACACTCCTCACTCTGCTCGAAATTCCCGGGATCCAGGTGGCACTCGCCATCGGCGCCTTCCAGATGGCACGCCAGCAATCCGCCCAGTCACCAGAAAATCCAGCCAGCTCCCGACTGCTCTCCGTTTGCCACGAACTCTGCTGCGCTCCCTCAACGCTGCTGCTGGTGGGAGGACTGGTCATCGGTGCCGCAGTTGGGACAGACGGCTGGAAACCCGTCCAGCCAGTCTTTGAAGGCATGTTCAAAGGTGTCCTCACCCTCTTCCTGCTGGAAATGGGACTGACGGCCGGCGCCCGCCTGCAGGACCTCCGCACCAGCGGACTGTTCCTCGCAGCTTTCGGTATCCTTATGCCCATCCTGCACGGACTGCTCGGAGCATGGCTCGGCGCCGCTTCCGGACTAAGCGTTGGCGGCACAACCATACTGCCGACACAACTCACACAGCCGACGACTGCTGCTCGGACAAGCACTCGTCGCCGCTGCCTGTGCAGGCACCGGCTGGCTCAGACACCAGACCTCCCTGTCCGCTGCTGTTAACTCACCAACAACATTCAGCAACACGGCACCCGCCGACATCGGCCCCGCAGAGGCCCTCAAAAAGCTGTACCAGGGCAATCAAAGATTCGCCACGGGAAAACCGCTCGCCGAAAATCGCGACATGGATCAAGTTCGTGCACTCGCAGCCGGCCAAAAACCATTCGCCGCATTCCTCGGCTGCGCGGACTCTCGAGTCCCCATTGAGATCGTCTTCGATCAGGGCTTCGGAGATGTCTTTGTCACACGGATTGCCGGTAACGTCGCCTGCAGCGAAAATATCGGCAGCCTCGAATTCGGTACCCGAATCCTCGGTGCCAAAGTCCTCTACGTACGCGGACACACTGAATGCGGTGCTGTCCAGGCCACCATGATGGGCGATGAAGTACCAGGCCAGATCAGTGGACTGTTCCAGTACATTCGCCCGGCCGTCCGGCAGGCAGCGGACCTGACCGCTGCCGTCAATCAGAATGTCCGCAACCAGGCACTGCTGCTGGCTGAGTCTTCACCGGTCATCGGAAAACTTGTTCGCGAAAAGGAACTGATCATCGCTGTTGTCGAACTCGGGATCTGAACCCGCTCTTCACTCAACAAAACTTGCGGCGGGCTGCCGGCACAGCCCGCGTTTTTCAACCAGAACCGTTGACAGACGCCCAGCGTTTGCACAGCATTCATGGCCTGAGACTTCAGCATGCACGACCTCTCTTCCTCAGGGTCATGCTCGCCAGCCTCAACCGACAGACAGTGCAAACAGGAGCTTCCGCAGTGAAGAAACGGCGTTCATCGACCACCACAGGCTCAGCAAAAGCACCTGCCAGCCCCGCCAGGCGTCGCAGCACGCCCGCCGCGGCACCTGCCACAAAAAACAGCAGCAACTCGCCCGCCGTCACAACCACACAACGACCGGCCTCAGATCAGCCACGCTGGACGTTCCTCACCAACCACGCCCACGTACTTGTGATGCTGTCGCAGAACCCCGCCATCACCCTCCGCGAAGTTGCACGACAAGTCGGAATTACCGAACGAGCCGTACAACATATCCTCGCAGAACTCGAGAAAGCCGGAATTCTGCAGCGAACACGCGTCGGTCGCCAGAATCGCTATCAGATCGAAAACTCGGTGCCACTCCGACATCCCATCGAATCACACCGCACCATCGGTGAACTGCTGCAGTTGTGTGCCCGCTCGGAGTCATTTGCCGACTGAGCCCCCCACAAACTCCTCACGCGTCAGCCGACCATCTCCGTTCGTATCAAATCGGCGAAATCGCTGCTCCGCGTCAGGCTGCTTCAGCCCCGCTCGATACTCCTCCAGGGTCAGCTCACCGTCACCATCCGTGTCCCAGCGTTTCAGAGCAGCTGCCCGAACACCTGCACTGGCCTTCGCACCGGACTTGCCCTCCGTCTTTTTTGCCGCTGCAGCACCCGCAACCCCCAAACCCTCCGCGATGAGCTTTTCACGAGCCCCGCTGGCCGGTAAACCGCTCGACCACGCCAGCAGGCGTTTCTGCAAATACTCAGACAGCACCGGCTGCTCTGCCAGCACGTCCCGCTGCTCCGAAGGGTCCGCCACAATGTTGAACAACTGCAGTCCCTCACCGCGATGATCCGCAAACAACTTCCAGTCACCATAACGCATTGCCAGTGGTGGCGGCAGATAACCATCCGCCACACCCTGCACGCCAAACAGCCACTCCCAATACAGTGGAACACCACGCGCCCGCTCCGCACCCAGCCAGATGTCACTCACATCCTCGCCGTCACCCTTCTGCTCCGCCGGTACCTCCACTCCCGCCAGACCACAGACCGTCGGCAGCAAATCAACTCCACCAGTCACACTGACACCATCCACACGACCGGCGGGAACATGCCCCGGCCAGCGCACCAGACCAAACGTACGAACCCCGCCCTCATACATACTGCGTTTCCGCCCCCGCAACACGCCAGCACTGCCCACACCCGCATTCGCAGCATTCCCCACCCGATAATCCTCAGGACCATTGTCGCTCGAATAAAAAACAACCGTGTTCTCGGCCAGTCCCAGCTCATCCAAAGCATCCAGCAGACGCCCCACCTGAGTATCCAGGTCGGTCAGTGACGCACAAAACACCTGCATCTGATCCGGCAGCGACTTCGCCCGCCCCAGATACTTTTGCATCCAGCCCCCAAATGCCGGATCATCAGATCGCGGCTGCAGTCCCGCATAACCAGACAGTTGCTCCGCTGTTGGATTCAGTTTCGCATGCGGCAGCAGCGTCCACGCATTCACAAAAAAAGGACGCTCCCGATTCGCCCGCATAAAAGCGATCGTCTCATCAATGATCAGTGCCGTTGACCTCGCCCGAAAATACGGCTCGGCAGACTCTTCCCCAAGGCTCGGACCGTTTCCATTTACCACCCGGGACACGTCAAAACCGTACTCGGTCGGCGTCGGAGCCCCCGGACCGTGACCCAGATGCCACTTCCCAAAATGCGCCGTCGCATATCCCGCACCCTGCAACAGCCGCGGCAACATCGGGACCGCCGGGTTGAGCCAGTTGGGCATCGCCCGCGCCGCATTCTGCTCCGGCGTCGACAAATGCCCGTGAATCGCGTGACGCGCTGGATACTGCCCCGTCATAAATGCCGTTCGACTGGGAGAACACACGGTCGCAGCCACATAAAACTGCTGCAGCCACGTCCCCTCACGCTTCAACCGATCCAGCGCCGGCGTTCGCACATACGGATGACCCGCAAACCCCGCATCTCCCCAGCCCTGATCATCCGTCAGGATAAAAATAAAATTCGGACGCCGGTTCCCGTCCGCCTGCACTCCCCGCGTTTCCACCACAAAAACACAAAACACACTCAAAACCACCAGCCACCCGCGCATCAGATTCCGCCCCGCTAAAAACATTCCCGTCGTACTCGAAAAAAAACTGCAACTCCCTCGCGAGACTCGAAAAACACCAGGCACAAAACTGCAGTTGAGCCTTACGACAGCAAAGTCGGAGCATAAAAAATTCCGTGCCTTTCAGGCAGTGTACTCGGGCTGAAAAAACGAGGCCACAAACAAATACCACCTGGCTCACACCCACTGTCTACTGTCCACTGAAAACTGACAACTCCCCTGCATTTCCCTTCGCGGCTTCGCGGCTTCGCGTGAGCCCAGCCACCTGCAAAGCCCCCCGCATGTCCATGGCATCCCTTAGTCGAATCAGGAGACAGCACACACCGAGACCCTCAGGAACCACACCCGCGGACTCCCGTCCACGGCTCGCCTGACTGACAACTGACCACTGACAAATCCCCTGCATTTACCTTCGCGGCTTCGCGGCTTCGCGTGAGCCCAGCCGCCTGCAAAGCCCCCCGCATGTCCATGGCATCCCTGCAGTCGAATCAGGAGGCAGCACACACCGAGACCCTCAGGAACCACACCCGCGGACTCCCGTCCACGGCTCGCCTGACTGACAACTGACCACTGACAAATCCCCTGCATTTCCCTTCGCGGCTTCGCGTGAGCCCAACCGCCTGCAAAGCCCCTCGCATGTCCATGGTATCCCTGCAGTCGAATCAGGAGACAGCACACACCGAGACCCTCAGGAACCACACCCGCGGACCCCCGTCCGCGGCTGACCTGACTGACAACTGACCACTCACAACTCCCCCGCATTTCCCTTCGCGGCTTCGCGGCTTCGCGGCTTCGCGGGAGCCCAGCCACCTGCAAAGCCCCCCGCACGTCCATGGTATCCCTGCAGTCGAATCAGGAGACAGCACACACCGAGACCCTCAGGAACCACACCCGCGGACCCCCGTCCGCGGCTCGCCTCACTGACAACTGACCACTGACAAATCCCCTGCATTTACCTTCGCGGCTTCGCGGCTTCGCGTGAGCCCAGTCGCCTGCAAAGCCCCCCGCATGTCCATGGCATCCCTGCAGTCGAATCAGGAGGCAGCACACACGCCGCTCTCGCCTGCGAAAACATCACAGGACAGTCCTTCGATCTGTTCACCATTCAGTCACTTTTCCAGCCACTCGGAATCGAACACTGCTGGTTCCAGACCTGGCCGGACAGCTCCGGAAAAAAACGAGCGTCCCATGGTATCGGACTGCCTGCCCTCGAACTGGCGCGTATCGGTTACTGCATGCTGCACAATGGTCGCTGGCGGGATCAGCAGGTCATCCCAGCGTGGTTCGTGGAACAAACCGGACGATCATCCCACTCCGTCACCGCTCCCGAATTGCGGTGGCAACTGAATCCAGCCGTTTTCACCCTCGGCTGGGAACTGCCGGCGCGACACTTCGAGCACAGCGGCCGTTACCAGCCCGGTATCCCCGCGGACGCCCGCTGCAAACCGGGCAGTGGCGGACAAATCCTGGCGTTTGTGCCCAGCCTCGACCTCGTGATCGCTCGGCAAACCGGCGGCAGCGGCCCGTGGCCTGCTGAAGAATTCCTAACGCGGACATGTGCAGCTGTCATTTCAAATACACCCTGAAATCAGCCACTCCGCTCGTTTGTACTGCGCCAGTTGCTACCGCTAGACTTTTTATCTCAAACCACAATCCTCACACCGAGCCAATCTCATGCTGCGTTCCAATTTCGTCCGCCTCATGCTGTCCTCAATCGCCGCCGCACCAGCTGCACTGCAGGCTGCCAGCAGTCACGCTGCTCCACGCAAACTGGTCCTCATCGCCGGTAAACCCAGCCACCCGCCAATGATGCACGAATTCCGCGCCGGCACAATCCTGCTCGAAAAACGACTCCAGCACGTCACCGATCTGAAAGTCGAACGACACGAAATGGGCTGGGTCAAAGACGAAGCCACTTTCGCAGATGCTGCCGCAGTCGTGATCTTCTCCGATGGCGGTGCCGGACACCCGGCCATTCAGGAAAATCGACTCCAGCTCTTCGAAAAACTCGTCGCCCGCGGTGTCGGATTCGGCTGCATGCACTTCGGCGTCGAAGTGCCCAAAGACCGCGGTGCCGCCGAATTCCAGCGCTGGATCGGTGGCTGCTACGAACACCAGTGGTCCTGCAACCCAATCTGGGATGCCAAATTCGAGTCCTTCCCGGATCACCCCATCAGCCGCGGCGTCAAGCCCTTCGAAATCCGCGACGAATGGTACTTCAATATGAGATTCGCCACAGGCTTCGATCAGGCTGAACCCACACAGATCGATGGCGTCCAGTTTACTCCCGTACTCACCGCCGTCCCCTCCGAAGCGACTCGAAATGGCCCCTACGTCTACCCCAAAGGCCCCTACCCGCACATCCAGCAGGCTGTCGGTCGCAGGGAATCGCTGCTGTGGGCCGTCGAACGACCCAATGGCGGAAAAGGCTTCGGCTTCACCGGAGGCCATTTCCACACCAACTGGCAGAACGATCAGTTTCGACGCACTATCCTGAATGCACTCTGCTGGATCTCAGGTGTCACCGTGCCAGATCAGGGCATCGACTCCGCTTCAGTCTCCGACAGCGAAATTCTGGAAAACCTCGACCCCAAAAATAAACGCTGACGCGACCTGACCTCAACATCCAAACCCGCGCAACGGGATCCCGTACCTATGCATAACAAACCGTCTGCGCTCACCCTGCGTTCGCTCACCCTCCTGCTCGTGCTCGCTGCCCAAATTGCGACGATCGAAACTACAGTCGCCCAGCCACCGCGCAGACCTGCGCTCCCCCAGCGCATGGAACTCGACACTGCCGATATTCAAATGTTCCCGGAACCACCCTCGGACATCACCCAGCATCAGCCCCAAATCCCCCACGGAAAACTCGAGATCATCGAATACCAGTCCAAAACTGTCGGCACCACTCGCCGCATGAATGTCTACACCCCCCTCTCTACTCAACCGAAAAAAAATATCCCGTCCTCTATCTGCTGCATGGGATCGGCGGTGATGAAACCGAATGGCAACGATTTGCTGACCCCTCAAACCTGTTCGATAATCTGATCGCCTCGGAACAGGCCACACCCATGATCGTTGTCATGCCCAACGGGCGAGCCCAGAAGAATGACCGCGCCGAAGGCAACGTTTTCGCCGCAGCTCCCGCGTTCGCCACCTTCGAACAGGATCTGCTGAACGATGTCATACCTGCCATCGAGTCTCGCTATTCTGTACAGGCCGATCGCGATCACCGTGGCCTTGCCGGTCTGTCCATGGGCGCCGGACAGTCACTGAACTTCGCCTTCGCCAGCCCCGACAAATTCGCCTGGCTCGCCGCATTCTCGGCAGCCCCCAACACTCGCAGCCCGGAACAGCTCATTCCGCCCGGTAAACTGGCAGAAAACCCGTTCCACCTGATCTGGCTCTCCTGCGGCAGTCGCGATGATCTGCTGGGTATCAGCCAAAGAACCCAGCGTTACCTGCGTCAGCAGCAAATCCCCCACATCTGGAATCTTGATCATCACGCCCACGATCCCACACACTGGAAACACAATCTCTTTCACTTCGCCAGACTGGTCTTCAACAAAACAGCTGCCACCGCCAGCCTCCGCTTCCATGCCTCACCCGCACAGGCACCAGAAATTAGCTGCGCACTGCAGTACCCCAAACATCTGCAGGGTATCGGCTGCGATGGACACTCACTGTTCTGGTCCTTTACCACAACTCTCGTCAAATCAGATCTGCAGGGAACAGTACTGAAGTCCGCACCAGTCGCCGATCACCACGGCGACCTCTGCGTCCACGACGGCAAGGTCCTTGTCGCCGTGAATCTCGGTAAGTTCAACGACCCGGCAGGCCACGCCGACTCGTGGGTCTTCGCCTATGACGCCGCCAGCCTGAAAGAACTGGCCAGATATCCGGTCCCCGAAGTCTTTCACGGAGCAGGTGGCATCGGCGTCCACAACGGGAACTTCTTCATCGTCGGTGGTCTCCCGGAGACCGTCCCTGAAAACTACGTGTACGAATATGACGCCCGGTTCACTTTTCAGCGAAAACACACAATCGCCAGCGGACATACCGAACTCGGCATTCAGACCGCTGCCTTCGCTCACGGACGCTGGTACTTCGGCTGCTACGGTAAACCGCAACAGCTGCTGATCACCGACACCGATTTTCGCCTGCTGGGACGATATCCCTGGGATTGCTCGCTTGGCATCGAAGCACTTCCCGGCGGACGACTGCTGTCAGCCAGCGGCCTCTGCAGCGGCACTGCAGGCTGCAACGGAAAAATTCGCACCGCCATCCCGGATGAACAGACCGGCCTTAAACTGCTGACACCCTGATCTTTCTCACGCGGTCAGCGGGATTCTGTATCCTCACGATAGTCCGGATTGGACTGCGGCAAAACTGCACCCACCTCAGTCCGCCACCGCTGCAGCCGACCACGCAACTCCTGCACACGCTCAGGCAACAATCCCGCCAGATCAGTCTGCTCGCCCGGATCTTCACGCAGATTGAACAGCTGCACCGAGTAATTCTCAAAGTACTCGATCAGCTTAAAATCACCACAGCGCACAGCACCCCCAGGGCTCTGCATGCCGTGATTGCTGTAGTGCGGAAAATGCCAGTACAGTGCCTCGCGCGCAGGTAACGCACCGCCATCACTCAGCAAACCCGCCAGACTCACCCCGTCACAGTGCTGGTCCGGACGACCATTCGGCACACGCACAATCAAAGGTACGCGGATGCCGCCCTCATAAAGCCAGCCTTTGCCACCCCGCAACGGCAGATTTGATGTCGACCAGGCTGCATCCAGCTGGTCTGCTGCAATCCTGCGTCCCGGACGACCAAAATTCGCCGCCGACATGCCCCCATTGTCCGAACACAGCAGCACTACTGTGTCCTGCTCAAGCCCCAGCCGCCGCAGACAGTCCACAACCCTGCCAAAACTCTCATCCAAAGCACCCACCATGGCCGCAAACTGCGAAAAGTACAGAAAAAACGGAACGTCCCGCTGCGTTTCCATGAACTTTTCCGCCTCATCAGTCAGGCGATCCGTCAAATAATCTCCCGGCTGATCCGGCAAACCGTCCAGATCAAACGGCGCGTAAAACCCGGTCTTCGGCCAGCCCTTGTTCCAGTTCGGCACACGCACGTCAAACCCCTGCTGCAATGGCCCGCCGGGGTCCTCACCCAAATGCCACTTGCCAATGTGCGCAGTTCGATAGCCATGCTCCCGCAGCACTTCCGCCACTGTTACCTCAGACAGAGGCAGCTGCTGTATAGTCGCTGCATTCCGCAACTTCTGAAAAGCAAAATCACGTCGGCCAGGCAGCCAGTCCGTCAGTTTCAGGCGAGCAGGATATCGACCCGTCAGTACACTGGCACGCGTCGGTGAACACACATGACAAGCCGCATAGGCCTGAGTAAACCGCACACCCCGAGCCGCAAATTCATCGATCCGCGGCGTCCGGTGAAACTCACTCCCATAACACTGCAGATCACGCCACCCCAGATCATCCACTAAAAACACCACGATATTCGGCAAACGAGCACCTGCCGCCAGCACGTACTGCTGCAGCACCGCCGTCAACACAAAACCCACCGCACACACAACACATCGCCACACACTCATTCGCCGTCCCACACCCCGCCCCCCCCCGTTCACCTGCCACCCGCAACCGGATAATCTCCCCCAGCCAGACTCCGCTTCACCGACTGCTTCCACTCCGCCAGCGCCGCCGTCATCTTCGCCACCCGCTCCGGCTCCGCAGCAGCCAGATTGGTTGTCTCACGAGGATCAGCCTGCACATCAAACAGCATCACCGGCTCAACTGCTCCCGTCTCCGCCGGCTTCTTCTTGCCATTGCCAGCCCGCGCGTCAGTGTGCAGCTTCCACGGCCAGTCCAGCAGCGCTGCATGGGATCGCTCTGTGCTGATCATCGCCACAAATGGTATGGCTTTCCCCCGCGACTCCATCCGCCCCTCCAGCAAAGGCAGAAGATTGACCCCGTCCAGCGGTTCAATCTGACTCTTCGCCGCAGCACCCGTCGCCGCCAAAATTGTCGGATACAGATCCAGTGTCGAACAGGGCACGTCACTTACCACCGGACCAGGAATACACGCTGGCCACTCAATCAGACCGGGTACCCGCAGCCCACCCTCCCACAATGTACCCTTTGAACCACGCAGATTCCCCGTTGAACGCGGTCCCGCTGCTCCACCGTTGTCACTGCAGTAACACAGCAAAGTATTCTCAGCCACCTTCAACTCACGCAGCGCCGCTCGCAGCCGACCCACATTGCGGTCAATTCCTGTGATCTCGCCATAATAATTCTGCAGATCTTCCGACAAATCCACATACTGCTGACGATCCTCCGGCAATGCCTCATGCGGCACATGCGGATTCCCAAACCAGATCACCGCCAAAAATGGCTTGCCACCAGCCGCCTGCCGACGGATGAATTTCAAAGCTTCACCCATCGTCACGTCAGAACCATCACCCTCAAACTTCTCCGGCACACCGTTGCGTCCCAGAACCGGATCCAGATCGAAAAAGTTGTCCGCAGATACCCATTCGTCAAATCCCAGCTTCCCAGGTGACAGCGGATCGTCAGCCAGAATCGCCCGACCAGGCATCGCCTTCGTGTTGCGGTCCCCGTTCTTCCCGTTCAAATGCCACTTTCCAAAATGTCCGGTCGCATAACCAGACTCCTGCAGCACCCGCGCCACAGTCAGCTCCTCAGCACGAATCGGACGCCCCGGAGAAAACGTGCCCATCCGATGCGGATGCCGCCCCGTCATAATGCTGGCCCGCGTCGGCGAACAGTTAAAATGCGCTGTGTAAAATCGATTCAGCCTCAGACCGGCAGCGGCCATCGCGTCTAAATTCGGAGTCTTCAGCTGGGGATGCCCGTTGTAGCCGGTATCACCCCAGCCCTGATCATCTGCCATTACCAAAATCACATTCGGACGCTCTGCCGCCCGCACAGACGCAGCCTGCGACAACGCCAGCACCAGCCCACCACTCACCACAGCCAGCACACCGGCAATCCTCTGCAGCCACATCACTCTGCCCCCCCCCCCCCCACCCACACCCAAAAAAAGAAATTCACCCCGGCAGCAGCAAATCAGCCACGACACTGCCACTCAGCACATGCTCGACATTCAGCAAATCATTACCAGCCAGCCACTGTTCTGCAAACTCAGCACTGTGCCCGTGCGAAAGAATCCGCTGCCGCAGCCGACGCTGCAGCTCGTCCCGCGGCACATCCAGAAACACACGATAATCAAATAACTCATGCAACCCGCACCACGGCTGCTCCCGCAACAGCAGATAATTCCCCTCCACCACCACAAATCTTGCACTCGAGTCGACAATTGCTGCACCCGCCCGAGAAAACTCGTGATCCCGATCAAAGACCGGAATTGCAATCTCCCGCTCACACCGCCGAATTCGCCTCAACAGCACCTCAAAGCCTGCACAGTCAAACGTAAACGCCGCCCCCTTACGCAACCGCTGCCCCCGCTGATTCAGCACCGCATCGTCAAAATGAAATCCATCCATCGGCACCACAATCGCAGGCTCACCTCGAGCCGCTAAAACCGTGACCAGGGCCTCCGCAAGAGTCGATTTGCCGGCCCCCGGAGGACCGGCAATCGCCACCATCAGTCTCTCTCGATCAAACGACACACTCAGAAGATGCTCTGCCAGCAACGCAGCCAGCTCCATCGCCCGCGCACGTACATCCCCGCTATCCCCAGCTTTAAAACCCGCACCTGACATCACTTTCGCCCCGCTGTAATCAACTCCCGACCGGCCGCATCCTGACAACTCAGCTCAAAACCACCAGCCGTCTTACGATACTCCACACGCACCCCCGCCAGCAGCATCCTCGAAAAATACAACTTCGCATCCGCCTTTGTTCGCAATGCAACGGCTGCCTGCACCCGCTGCCTGCACCCGCTGCCTGCAGCCGCGCTGACAGCCGCTGCAAAGGCTGCGCACGCTCCGCCAATGGCAGCTTCAACAGGCTCACAAGTTCCTGCTGATCCTTCCATAGTTGTATCACAGCCCCCTGTAATTCCGCTATCGTCAGCGACTTCAGCATCGCATCACGGTCACCCTTTAATTCGGCAGCATCACTCTCAGAACCCAAACCTTCACCGAAATCGCCGGCAAATGCCTGCAGCAAAGCTCCACCAGTTGCAGCAGCTCCCGGTCGAGCCGACTCGGAGGCAATCCAGCGATCCAGCCAGTCAGAAACATTTTCCCCCTCCGCACCAGGTACCTCAGCCGCCGACCACCCCGCAGGCAGTCGACGCAGCTCGCCCGTCACGTCCTCCACCTGAGCCTGCGACAGCCCCGGCAATTGCAGCGCCAGTAATTCCCCCGCCCGCTCTTCAATCGCAGCATCCACCAGCGTTGCAACAACCCACGGCGAAACCGCACAGTCACGACCCAGCTTGAATACTGCCAGCAGATCCGCCAGCGCCCCGCAGACTTCCCCAGCGTCAAATCGGAGCCGCGAACGCAACACCGCCACTCGGCTCAGATCACGAGCCTTCTGCAGATGCGTCATCAGCAGCCCAGGTCCGGCACCCGCATCCAGCTCCCAGCCACACGGGCCAATAGCACGAGCCCGCTGAAGTTCATGCAGCGACACCCCACAACGCCCCACGACCTGCTTTACAAACCTCGTCGAAAACTGACAGCAACCATCAAATCGCTCAAGCCCCCTCCAGGCCTCCAGCAGTGTCTCCTGAACCAGATCCTCCGACTGCTGATGGTCTCCACACAAAGCCCGCGCACCACGTAAAAGCCGACCGCAATGCCCCCGCATCAAAGCCTTAAACCCATCGCCATCGCCCGCTGCCGCAAGGCGAATTAGTGCTGCATCAGAGATGACATCGACGGTTTCCATACCTCCCTGTTCCCCTCACACGACAAACAGGTTCAAACAAAAAACAAAGTTTCAAAAAATCCCCCCCCCAAAAAAATCCCACCCCCCGCCCCGGCTCCCGACCCTGAATCCGCACCATTTCCTGTTGCTATTCTGCACCATCTCGACATATTCCACACCAGTAAACCGAACCAACCACAATCGATTCGAATTTTCGTTGACTTTCACCGTCCTGCCATTCCCTCACACGCAGACAACACCAACTGACATGCACCGGCCGCACATTCTGGCCGTCGTTAACCCGCGCAGCGGCTTGCGACGCGGACAACATAACCTCAACCAGCTGCACTCCATCCTGCAGCAGGCCGGCTGGCAGCTGACAGTCATCACCACCAGCGGCCCCGGTCACGCCACACAGATCGCCGCTGACTCAGAACTGCAGCACTTCCACTGCATCGCAGTCATCGGTGGTGACGGCACAATCCACGAAGTCGTCAACGGACTCATGCTCCGCCACGCACCCGCACAGACACCCATCGCCATCGTCCCCGCAGGGACCGGAAACGCACTCGCACTCCAGTACAACCTGCAGTCCGTGCCTGACGCAGCACACAGAATCCTCCGCGGCACCACCACCCCGCTTGACGTCCTGCAGGTCACCCAGCAGCAGCAAACAACCTGCTGCATCAATATCGCTGGCTGGGGGGCCGCCACCGATATCAATATCACCGCCGAAAAACTCCGCTGGCTCGGTCGGTCCCGCTATTCACTGGCCGCTCTGCTGCAAATCCTGCAACCACCCGTCCGCTCCGCCATCGTCACACTCGACCAGCAAACCCTCCATGGACAGTTCCTCTTCGCCGTCGCCTGCAATACTCGCTTCGCAGGGCATCGCATGCTGCTGGCACCCGACGCCCGCTGCGATGATGGACTGCTCGACGTACTGCTGCTCCGCCCAACCTCACGCTGGAATCTGCTGAAAGTCTTCCAGGGAATCGCCGACGGCAGCCACCGCAACCTGCCCGGCATCGAATACCACCAGGCACGATCAGTCACCATTCAGACCAGCGATCCTGATCCACTCAACCTCGATGGCGAAATCTCCGGCACCGCCCCCTTCACCGCCACTGTCCTCCCCGCTGCACTCAGGCTGCTCGTCTAATTTTTCCGCAAAGCATCTGCCAGCACCGGACTAAGCACCTTTGCCAGTACCTCATAACCCGCTTCCGACAAATGAATCCGGTCAGCCTGATATAATTCCACACGCAGCCGCCCGTCAGCCTCAGTAAAGTCTGACCATGGATCCACCACACGCACCCCCGCATCGCCTGCCAGATCAAGACTGTCAATCGCCGCATTCGTCCGCACTATGTCCTCGTAGAATCTGTGGCCAGGCGCGTGAGCCGGCAAAATCTTCGCTGCCACAATCCTCGCCGCCGGAAACTTACCTCGCAAATTCTGCACACACGCCCGCACACCCGCCGCTGCCGACTCAACACCCGTCTCCGGAACAAAAAACATGTTGTTGTTGCCGATCATCAGCACAATCACCTTCGGCTGCAGTCCCGCCACACCCCCATGATCCAGTCGCCACAGAATGTTCTGAGTCTTGTCACCCCCAATCCCAATGTTGATCACACTCAATTCGCCAAATGACCTCCGCCACGCCACATTCAGACTACCGCTGTCCAGCACACTGCCCCACTGCTGAGTAATACTGTCACCCACCAGCAGCACGTCACACGGTCCCGCATGCGCCTGCACATGTCGCACCAGCTTCTCATGAGTCTCCAGCCAGGAGGCACCACCCCAGTGCCCGGCCGCCGGGATCACCGGCCACATTTTTGGCAGATGCTTCAGAGACTCACGCCCAGGCCGACGCTCATGCTCGGCTCGCTCCACCACATACGCCCGCTCCTCGGCAGTCAGCGGCCAGCCCTCCACCTGAGGATCCATGCGGCCCTCGTTATATGGACCATACGAATACTGCGACGGAACCAACCAACCCAGCCCCGACAGCCACAACACACTCATCACAAGCTGATGCATCTGCAACCCCTGTCAACATGCCTGCTGCAACTCACTGCCCACACGCACCCTCTCGACAGCCTGCTAATCACCCACCACCCACGACTGCAGTCGCCCCCACGCCGGCCACTCTCCGTCCTTCCGCTTCGGCTGCCCCTGAGCCTCAGCAAGTAACAACACACCGCCAGACTCTGAAAAACGAGCCTGAGTAATGCGGTTGCGAGTATCAATCGACGCCTGCAACTCACCGTCCAACCCAGAAAACAACGCCGCATTCCAGGTACCCTGAGCCTGACGACCAGCCATCACAAATACACCACCGTCCCGCCGCCAGCACACACTCTCCATCAAACCCGCACCATGCTGACCATCCCGAATCTGACTCAGCAGCTTCCCCGTACGCCAGTCCCACCGCTGCCACGTCATCCGGCCATTGCCCGCCATCGGATCAGCCATCGGACCCATCCCGCACCCCACCAGAGACTGACCGTCCGGAGCAAAAGCCAGACCGTAAATCCCGCCGCAGTAATGATGAGTCTTAATGGTGCCGAAAGATGTAAAATCCTGCGATGCCCACTGCGATATCGGCTCGGCACCCCCAGCCAGCTGCCAAACACGCACCTCACCCATCAGATTCGCCGCCGCCAAATACTCGCCGTCCGGACTGAACGCACAGCTAAGCACCGGCGGAGTCTGGCCAAAAAACCGCAACAGTTCCCCCGTCTCCGTATCAAAGACCTTCACACTGGGCTCCAGCTCCGCAGCCGGCTCGTACTTCCAGCCCCCCGGCAAATACTGGCCCGTCACCGTCGCCAAACGACGACCATCAGGCGATAACGCCAGTTGCCAGCTCCAGAATCGATGCGCCTGCACACGCCGCAGACAACGCCCCGTTGATACCTCGTGCCACAGTAAAGCCCCGTCATACCCCCCAGAAATAACCACACCTCCGCATGGCAACAGCACACAGCCAGTCGCATAACTCTGATGCCGCTGCTCAAATACACGCCACTTCCCCGTCGCTGACTCAACGTCATACAACAAACCGTCCGCACACCCAGCATAGGCACGCGAACCATCCGGTACAATCGCCATTCCCAGTGCACCCGTGGGCAGCGAAATATCATGAGCCAGTGTCAGTTTCATGTCAGACCAGCAATTCCTGAATCGCAGATGCCTCGTTTTCCACCCGATGAAATGTCGGCATACCCGGCAGGTCATACTCCGCATACGGATCCAGACCCAATGCCCGAAATATCGTCGCAAACAGATTCTGCTCGCTGTAAGGTCGATCCGTCACCGCCACTCCGTCCTCATCTGTACTGCCCGTCACCACGCCCCGCCCCAAACCACAGCCCGTCATCATCAGACTCCACGCATCAGGATAATGATCGCGGCCACGCGCAGCATTGATCCACGGAGTCCTGCCGAATTCACCCATCGCTATCACCAGCGTCGAATCCAGTAAACCACGCTGCTCCAGATCCGTAATCAGCTGAAACAAGACATTGTCCAGCTCCGGTACCAGCATCTGATGAATCTCATGCTGAAACACATGATTGTCCCAGTTCATCCCGTTGGCCACCATCACGAACGGTGCACCATGCTCAACCAGCGAACGAGCCAGCAATGTGTGCTGCGCAAAACTGCCCGGACCATATCGCCGACGATCCTCAGCCGACAGTCGCTCCAGATCAAACAACTCAGCACTGGCCGTCATCCCACGCAATCGCTCAAACGCCGCGTTCTGACTGCGAGCAATCCGGCTGTCACGCAACCGCTCGTACCGGCCCGTCAAAAAACGACGCAGACTCTCGCGAGCCTCACGGTCATGCTGCGGTATCACATCCGTCAGCGGACGTTCCAAAGGAGTATACTCGCCGCCGATCCGCACCGGGGCATGCTCAGCTCCCAGCCAGCCAGCCCAGTTCCCCGCCTTGAAACTCTCAAACTCGTTCCCGCCCGGCACAGGATCAATAAAAATAAAATTCGGCAGCCGCGAATCCAGCTGCCCCACCGCCTGCGAAATCGCACTCCCCAGAGTCGGCCTCGTAAACCCGGCACGATCCGGATTCCCCTGCTGCAGCAATGTAATCGCCTGCAAATGCTCCGTCTGCGCTGTCTTCATACTCCGCACAACGTTCAGCCGATCCGCGATTCCCGCACACTGCGGCATCAGCGAAGAAAAATGTACTCCCGGCAGACTGGTCGAAATACTGCCAAACGGACCGCCACTCGGACGGCCCGGCTTCGGATCCCACGTCTCAAACTGACTGGGAGCCCCGCAAAGCCACAGCAATATACAGTGCTTCTGCGACCGCTTTGCCGCAGCAGCAAACCCCGGATTCGCAAACAGCCCGGAAAAACTGGCAACACTGGCCGCCGTTCCACCAGACAACCCCCGCAAAAACAGTCGACGATGCAGCGAATGCTCATGCACTCGGCACCGCTCCGATTCACTAACCTCGGCCACTCGTCTGCTCATTAAGGCACCGTCAAAAATTCCGCACTGGTGACCAGCGCCCACAGAAAATCTCGCACCGCAACCGAAGCATCACCCGAGTGCGCCGCAAAGAACTCAGCCGAACGCTGCTGCTCATCAGCATCCGGATCACGCCCCCACACCTCCTGAAACGCCAGCCGCACTCGCTCATCCACCGCAGACAGTGCCGACAGTCGAGCTGCCGTTGGTGACACCTCCGGACGCAGCAACTCCTCAAGAACAGCCGCACCACTCAAAAACTGCGCCTGCTGCCACGTCGCCGCATACTCGCGAGGCAACACATCCGGCAATGCTCCCGTTACCTCCCGCCGCAGGCCGTCATCCTCCGCCGAAACACCTGCCACCACACGCCACGATCGCGCCAATTGCTCGCCCGTCAAAGGTCGCTCAATCGCTGCCGCAAAGGCCGCTGCCGGCACCTCCCCGCCTGCCACAGATCCCAGCCCGTACGGACGACTCAGCACAAGACCACGAACCAGCCGCTTCACATCATAACCATGCGCTTCAAAATCCCTGCTCAGCCACGACAGCAGCTCAGGATGACTGGCCGGATTACGCCCGTTCATCTCATCCACCGGATGCACCAGACCACGCCCCAGCAGCACTGACCACATGCGATTCACAAAAGCATCCGCCAACCGCGGATTCCCCGTAACTGCCAGGTCCACAAAAGCCTGCCGACGCGACAGCTTCGGCACCCGCTTCACACCTCCATCCACATACAAATCGTCGCCGTCAGTCTGCTTCTCACCCTCAGCCGGACGCAGCTCCTCCACCACACGATCATCCAGCAGTACCATCAGCGCCGGCTGTGACTCCTTCTTTAGATTCGTGAAATTCACAAAACCACCCGTCGCAGACTCAGACACCACCGCACCACCATCCACGTTTTTACTGCGATTGAATGCCGTCACCAGACCCCAGTAATGAGCCTGTCGGATGTCACGAGTCAACGGATGGTCGTGACACTGAGCGCAGTCAATTCGAGTCCCGTAAATCAGCGGAGCCACAGCTTCGGCGATCGCCTGATGATTGTTGCGACGCTCATACAAAAACCACGATGCACCACGCTCCGTCGGAAGGTCTCCACGAGCCACCAGCAGAGACCTCACCGTCTCATTCCAGGGCCTGTTGTCTCGAAAAGCTCCCTCCAGAAAACTCCACCAGCCATGCTGCCGACGCCGATCCTCACGACCATTTCGACCCGGTCGACCCATCAAAAATACATCCCACAACTCACGCATCCGCACCGCATACTCGCCCGACTGCAGCAGACGATCCACCAGTTCAGCACGCCGCACCTCTGCAGGAGACTGCAGGAAACTGTCCAGCTCGGCAGTGGTCGGAATCCGGCCAGCCAGATCCAGATACACACGCCGACACCAGACAGCGTCGGTCACCGGCCGGGCAGCAGTCACACCGCGCAGACCCCAGCCCTCCGACACACACACATCCACAGCTTCAGTCACCGACGAAAAACTGCGCACCGGAACAGCCGCGGCCGGCTGACCGCCCAGAGCCGTTGACAGCTGCGAAATCCACCGCTGCACTTGCTGCTGCTGAGCTTCAGTCAGCTGTTTGCCAGGCGGCATATGCGGCTCGGATTCAGCCGCCAGATACTGAAACAGACGACTGTCCTCGGGTTTGCCCGGAACCACCACAGCACCGCCATCCGCCCCCCGCAACACGGCTGCCACCGAATCCAGCTCAAGACCGCTGTGCTGCTCAAGCGGACCATGACACTTCACACAGTACTGATCAAATAATGGCTGCACCTGCTGCGACCACAGCGCAGCCGCGTCCTGCGATACAGCAACAGACGGCAGACCTTGAAACACAACACACAGAAAAAAACAGGACCGTCGCAGCATACGACACCAGTCAGGAACGAAAAAAAACCGGTTGCCCCGCCAGTCTCGCAGCCCAGACGGGGAAAATCCATCCCGCCTGACCCCCCAATGAGTTTTCTGAAGCACAAACACAGCCCCCCCCCCCTCTTCATTTGCGGTTTCTCCGCACAGCGTTACAACTGTCGCTTTTCCAGTACACCCTGTCTTTTTGTGCCGAAAACCTGCCCCCGCCCCCGCCCAACGACGGCTGGCGGCCACCCGCCATGACACCTCACGAAAACCTCGAATCGCTCCGCAATCTCGGCCCGCAAAGCTGCCGCTGGCTCCGCGAAGTCGGAATCCATACCACCAGCCAGCTCCGACAAATCGGCCCGATCGGCGCTTTCCAGCTGGTCCGCCGGAATTCTCCCCGCACCAGTATCAATCTGCTCTGGGCCATCGCCGCTGCTCTGGCCGATATCGACTGGCGAAAACTCACCGCAGACACCAAACAACAACTTCGCAAAGACGCCGATCTCGAATGACGGAATCCACCGCCGCACCCGGACCACGCCCCGGTACACTCACCACCGCCAGCGGTACCGTCATCACAATCCCCGGCGACTGGGTGCTGCTGCCCCCTGGTGATGCCGCGCTGACACGTCGAGTCAAGGCGGCAGGAGAACACTGGGTCGTCCAGGAACGCAAAGGCCGACGCACGTTCTCACTGGGAGTCTGGGCGGCAGCTCACACCATCGAAACCATCCGCCAGCAGCTCGACACCGAACGCTCCACACCGGCCTTCGCCAAACGCAAAGTCGCAGACGCCAGCCGTCGACAAAAAACACAACTTGCCTACGTCGAAGATTTCACCCAGGCCATCCTCAACTTCCTCTGCTTCCACCCCGACCACCTCGAACTGGCCCGCCAGCTGGCACACGCCGTCGCACAACACGCCACTCCAGTCGGCAGCGGCACCGTCGCACGCACCAAACAAATCCCGATTGAACGTCGAGCTGAAGCGGCTGTCATCGCCTGGATGCGGCACCAGACCACCGCCTACGACTCAATGCACATCCCGCGCATCAAAGGCAAACGCCGCGAAATCCGCCGCATCCTCGCCCAAAAATCCAAACAACTGCTCGCCAGCTACCGCAGCGGAACCACACCCGACCCACACTGCCCACTGCAATCCGCTCTCCGACCACTGACAACTGACAACTAATCCTCCCCTCGCCCCCGTGAAACGGGCTAGAGGGGTCGTGAGTGAGGGGGCCACACTCCCTATAACGCCGCAACACCAGACGCACTACATCGCGACACCCGCGGACTCCCGTCCGCGGCTCACCTGACCACTGACCACTGACAACTGCCCACTGACAACTAATCCTCCCCTCGCCCCCGTGAAACGGGGGAGAGGGGTCGGGGGTGAGGGGGCCACACTCCCCAACACCGCTGCCCTCCACCCAAACTACGGAAAACCACACACCACACGCGAACGGTCCACA
>Ga0172376_10001551_pt1 | contig 29230 bp, 21 predicted proteins | sample Lak35m_FD_121114 | JGI IMG/M metagenome (GOLD analysis project Ga0172376, IMG submission 121114) | Freshwater microbial communities from Kabuno Bay, South-Kivu, Congo - kab_092012_35m | ecosystem: Environmental > Aquatic > Freshwater > Lake | place: Democratic Republic of the Congo: South-Kivu...
CGCAGCCGCATCGACCGGGAGGTGATCAAGGACCTCTGGATCGGCACCTTCCACGCCCTGTTCGCCCGGCTGCTGCGCTTCGACATCGACAAGTTGCGGGATCCGGAGGGCCTCACATGGACCCGCCAGTTCTCGATCTACGACGAGAACGATGCCCAGAGCCTGGTGAAGGAGATCGTGACCCAGGAGCTGCAGCTCGATCCCAAGCGCTTCGAGCCCAAGAAGGTGCGCTGGGCGATCAGCACCGCCAAGAATCAGGGGCTCCTGCCCGAGCAGCTGGAGCAGCAGGCCGAGGGGCTGCGTGACCGCAAGGTGGCCGAGGCCTACCGCTGCTACCGCCGCGCCCTGGCGGCGAACAACGCCCTCGATTTCGATGATCTGCTGCTGTTGCCGGTGCAGCTGCTGCAGCAGAACGCCCAGATCCGCTCCTACTGGCACCGCCGCTTCCGCCATGTGCTGGTGGACGAATACCAGGACACCAACCGCACCCAGTACGACCTGATCAAGCTGCTCGTGACCGATGGCCAGGAGCCGGAGCGCTTCGAGGCCTGGAGCGGCCGCTCGGTGTTTGTGGTGGGCGATGCCGATCAGAGCATCTACAGCTTCCGCGCCGCCGATTTCAAGATCCTGATGGGCTTCCAGGCCGATTTCGGCGATCGCGCCCCTGATGCCATCACCCGCACGATGGTGAAGCTGGAGGACAACTACCGCTCCACCGCCACCATCCTCGAGGCCGCCAACGCCCTGATCGCCCACAACTCAGAGCGCATCGACAAGGTGCTGCGCCCCACCCGCGGCGAGGGTGAGCCGATCAGCCTCACCCGCTGCGACGACGAGATCGCCGAGGCGGAGTCGGTGGTGCACCGCATGCGCATGCTCGAGGCGGCCCACCCGGAGCTGGGCTGGGGGGCGATGGCGGTGCTCTACCGCACCAACGCCCAGAGCCGGGCGCTGGAGGAATCGCTGGTGCGCTGGGGGATCCCCTATCTGGTGGTGGGCGGCCTGCGCTTCTACGACCGGCGCGAGATCAAGGATGTGCTCGCCTATCTGCGGCTGCTGGTGAATCCGGCCGACACGGTGAGCCTGCTGCGGGTGCTCAATGTGCCGAAGCGCGGCATCGGCAAGACCACGATCGAGCGCCTCAGCGATGCCGCCAACCAGCTGGGGGTGCCGCTCTGGGAGGTGGTGAGCGATGCCGAGGCGGTGCGCTCGCTGGCGGGACGCTCGGCCAGGGGGCTGCTGCAGTTTTCCGAGCTGATCGAGGATCTGCGCCGCCGGGCGCAGGATGCCCCGCCTTCCGAACTGGTGCAGCGGGTGATGGAGCAGAGCGGCTATGTGGCCGAGCTGCTGCACGAGGCCACCGATGAGGCGGAGGAGCGCCGCCGCAACCTGCAGGAGCTGGTGAATGCCGCCCTGCAGTATCAGGAGGAGAACGAGGAGGGTGATCTCGAGAGCTTCCTCGCCGGTGCAGCCCTGGCCAGCGATGCCGACAGCAAGGACACCGCCGCCGACCGGGTGACCCTGATGACGCTGCATGCCAGCAAGGGCCTGGAATTTCCGGTGGTGTTCCTGGTGGGGCTGGAGCAGGGGCTCTTCCCCAGCTATCGCAGCCTCGATGATCCCGCCGCCCTGGAGGAGGAGCGCCGCCTCTGCTATGTGGGCATCACCCGCGCCAGGGAGCGCCTGTTTCTCTCCCACGCCAGTGAGCGCCGGCTCTGGGGTGGCATGCGCGAGCCGGCCGTGCCCTCGGTGTTTCTCTCCGAGTTGCCTGAGGCCCTGCTGCAGGGGGATGTGCCGCGCAGCGGCGGGGCGGCGATCCGGCGCGAGCAGCGGCTCGATCGGCTCACCCGTGTGGACCGTGAGGAAACCAGGCGCGTGGCGGCCGGGGGCGAGGCCGGCGCGCCCAGCAATGCTGTGCGGCGGCGCGCGGGCGGCGCCGTGCGCAGCTGGGCCGTGGGCGACCGGCTGCTGCACAGCAGCTTCGGCGAAGGCACCGTGACCCACCTGTTCGGCAGCGGTGAGCGGGTGTCGATCGCCGTGAAATTCGAGGGGATGGGCCCCAAGATCCTCGATCCCCGCCTGGCGCCGATCCAGCCGCTCTGAAGACGGGCACCGGCGGCTCCGGTGCGACGAGCCCCCCTCAGAAGATCGAGTAGATGAAGGGCGCCACCACCGAGCCGTGGGTGAGCACGAGCAGGGCACCCATCAGCACGAGCGTGATGATCAGCGGCGCCAGCCAGAACTTCTTGCGCACCTTCATGAAGTCCCAGATGTCCTTGGCGAGATCGATCAGGGCTTCCATCGGTTCGTGGCGGGTGTGGGTGGGAGGAGTCGCGAAGGGCGCCGCAGCAGGTGAGGCGGCATGGCTGCGGGGCGAGCCGGATCGGTGGCTCAGAAGATGCGCCGGAGGTTCACCTCCGGATGCTTGCGCAGCTCCCGGTAGCTCGCGGCGGCGCTGTCGTGGCGGCGGCGCAGTGGATCATGGCCACGCGCCCGCATCAGCAGCGCGATCGGCTGCAGCACCAGCAGATACACCAGACCCAGGATCAGGTGGCCGTTGATCCAGCCGAGGGCATGGCCCAGAGCCATCCAGCCCCGGTAGGGCCGGGCCAGGGCGCGGGGCCAGGTGATGGCCAGCAGCAACGCCGGCACGCCGATCACCAGGGTCCAGGCGCGGAAGGGGTGACCATGCAGCGCCGGCAGCAGCCAGCCCAGCAGCACGGGAAACACGATGCCGATCAGCAGCCCGAATTCACGGAGCTGGCGGCGGCTGGGGGGTGGGGAGTGGCTGGCCATGGCGATCAGTCGAGCTCAAACTCCTGCTGCCAGCGCTCGTCGTCGGCGCGGCGGGGCTGCTCCTCCTTGAGCAGGAGCTGATTCTCGAGCACCAGCACATCCATCTCGGTGCGCATGAAGCAGCGGTAGGCATCCTCCGGTGTGCACACGATCGGCTCGCCGCGCACGTTGAAGGAGGTGTTCACCAGGGTGGGGCAGCCGGTGCGGCGCTGGAAGGCGGCGATCAGCTGGTGGTAGCGAGGATTGGTGCGCGAGCTCACGGTCTGCACCCGGGCCGAGTAATCCACATGGGTGATCGCCGGCAGGGTGGAGCGCGGCACCTTCAGCTTCTCGATCCCGAAGAGCTGCTGCTCCTCGTCGCTCATCGGGCGCCGCAGCTCCTGGCGCACCGGCGCCACCAGCAGCATGTAGGGGCTGCTGGCGCTGATCTCAAACTGCTCGCCCACCGCTTCCTCCAGCACCGAGGGGGCGAAGGGGCGGAAGCTCTCGCGGTACTTGATCTTCAGGTTCATCACGCTCTGCATCTGCGGGTTGCGTGGATCCCCCAGGATCGAACGGGCACCGAGGGCGCGGGGGCCGAATTCCATCGGCCCGTTGAACCAGCCCACCACCTTGCCCTGCTCCAGCAGCTCCGCCAGCCGCTCGAACAGGGGGCCATCCTCGAGCTGGTGGAAGGGAGCTTCGGCCGCCTTCAGATAGCGCTGCACCTCGTCGTTCGAGAAGCGTGGGCCCAGATAGGTGCCACGCATCGCGTCGTGGGGCTGGGGTGTGCGCGGGCGGCCGTGGTGCTGATGCCAGGCCACCAGGGCAGCGCCGAGGGCGGAGCCGGCATCGCCGGCGGCGGGCTGGATCCAGATCCGCTCGAAGATGCCCTCCCGCAGCAGCTTGCCGTTGGCCACGCAGTTGAGCGCCACGCCGCCTGACAGACACAGATCCGTGGCGCCGGTCTCCTGGCGCAGGCTGCGGGCGAGCCTGAGCACGATCTCCTCGGTGACCACCTGGATCGAGGCGGCCAGATCCATGTGGAACTGGCTGAGTTCGGTCTCACCCTTGCGGGGTGGCCGGCCGAAGAGCTTGTGAAACTTCCGCCCGGTCATGCGGAAGCCGCGGTGGTACTTGAAATAGCTGAGATCGAGCCGGAAGGTGCCATCCGGCTTGATGTCGATCAGGTGGCGGCGGATCGTATCGGCATGCACGGGCTCGCCATAGGGCGCCAGGCCCATCAGCTTGTATTCGCCGGAATTCACCTTGAAGCCGCAGTAATAGGTGAAGGCGGAATACAGCAGGCCCAGCGAATGCGGGAAGCTGATCTCCCACAGCGGCTTCAGCTCGTTTCCTTCACCCAGCCAGGCCGATGTTGTGGCCCACTCGCCCACGCCATCCATGCAGAGCACGGCGGCCTTGGCGAAGGGGCTTGGATAGAAGGCTGCACCGGCATGGGAGAGGTGGTGCTCGGAGAAGAGCAGCTCCGGCAGGCTGGTGCGATCTGGCTCGGGCTCCCCATGGGCCTCAGCCATCTCGGCGGCGAGCTGGCGCAGCCCCTTGCGGATCTCATGCTTGAGAAACAGCTTCTCCTTCAGCCACACCTGCATCGCCGCCACAAACGAGCGGCCGCCCCGAGGGGCGGCGCCCAGGTAGGTCTCGAGCAGCCGCTCGAAGGTGAGCAACGGCTTCTCGTAATAGACCACCGCTTCCAGATCCTTCAGGCGCAGCCCCTGGCTCTCCAGGCAGTAGCGGATCGCCTGGGCGGGAAAGCGGGCGTCGTGCTTGCGGCGGCTGAAACGCTCCTCCTGGGCCGCGGCCAGCACCACATCGGCGTCGATCAGCGCAGCAGCGCTGTCGTGGTAGTAGGCCGAGATGCCCAGGATGTTCATCGAAAGGCAGGATGTCTTGGTGAGAGGCAGAAGGTCTTGGTGAGAGGCAGGATGTCTTGGTGAGAGGCAGAAGGTCTTGGTGGGCAGGCGGAGGGTGAGCACAGCGGATGCTTGGACCGCTGCCGAGGGTCATCCTGCGATCCCGCCGGCAGGGTGCGAAGCGGAGGCAGGAGCGGCGGCATGCCTGGTCTCGTTCCTGTCGCGCCTGGCGCGGCACCGGAGGACAGGCTGTGCAGGCCGGGGCTGGCATGACTGCGGTGGCTGGGATCTGCCCGGTGAGGGCCTGAACCGAGCCCGCGCCGGAAGGGAGGATGGAGCGTGCTTCGAACGGCTCGTCATCATGGCACTCGCCGCCACAGGTGGTAGGTGGGCAGACCCGGTGCTGGGCTTGAAGCGTCTGGAGTGCTGCGGGAGGGTGCCGGTACGCGGTTGCCTTCGCGATCGAGCCAGCCCCAGGAGGTGAACCCCGCCTGCTGAAGAAGCTGCGGGCTGAGCTGATTGACGCCGCTGCTTGAGAGGCGCAGAGCGATGTCGTCGTCGTAGACGCGAATCTCTGAATAGGGACTGTAATAGGGATGAATTGCTCTTTCCTGGATCAGCAGAGCAGGCGCCTGCTTGATCTCCCTGAGAACGGCCAGTCTTTCTTGATCAGAGCGAGCTTTGCGAAGCAGCCCATGCGTTTCCCAGTTGTTCAGATTCTGCTTGCTGTGGATACGGGTTGCATGAATCGCTGTCACGCGATCGCGATAGCCATCCAGGGCGCTGCCGATGATTTCATCGGCCAGCACCACCAGCGGCCGATCGGGTTGCTGGTTGCCGATCGCAGCGATGCTTGGCAGCAAAGCCTGTGCCACCTTGAGCAGGTCAACCCTTGCTGGCCCCGGCCCCACGAGCTGGCGTGTTTTGCTCCAGAACATCTGGCCGCCCCCACCATGGCCGGCATGCAGCGGCACCAGCACGATCAGACTTGCCAGAGCCGCAGCGCCTCGTGCCAGCCAGCTGCCATGGCGGCGCAGGGCATGATCGAGCAGTAAGGGCAGCGGTGAAAAGAGAATGCAACCCCACATCAAGCGGTAGTTGGAGATCACCTCATAGGGCAGATTCACAAACAGGTGGCTGAACGGTGGCAGCAGGAAGGCCACCAGCACGCTCAGCGCGTACAGGGAGGCGAGCAGCGCGTAGCCATCGGCCTCCTGCCGCTCCTCTTCAGCAGCGATTCGCCGCGATGGCTGGCGGCTGCTCATCTGCGGGCCCGCGCATGTGGCGCTGCCGGGGCCCGGTCGCCAGCTGCGGATCAGGTGCACCCCGCCGCTGAGGATCGCGATCACCGCCAGGGCTTCCGGTCGTGATCCGGGCGTGCGCATCAGATAGGAACCCGGCAGCGCATGCTGCGGCAGTCCGATCACCCCCAGAAAAGACCAGGGCACGATGAAGCGGGCCTGCTTGTTGAGCAACCAGCCGGTTTTGAGGCTCAGCACGAGGGCAAGAATCGCCAGGCTGGCCACAAGCAGCCAGCGGGCCGTGGCTCTGCTCACCCCGGCAAAGGCCGGCGATTGCGGCAGGTGACCGCCCAGACGGGCAGCGCCGAGCAACGTCTGGAGGGGCACCAGCAACGCCAGCGTGCAGAGCGCGAAGGCCCCGTGCAGCTTCAGGGTCAGCAGCAGAAAGACCAGCAGCGCCGCCACCAGGGCAGCCGCCTGTCGCAGGGGAGTCGTGCGCCAGAGCAGCAGGCGCAGCATCACCATCACAGCCTCGAGAAAGATGGCGGCCGCCAGGATCGAGCCCTGCAGGGCATGGTTCACGAGGAAGGCGATGGCCTGATTGCCGAGCCCGAAGGCCACCAGCAGCCAGCTGATCGCCGCCGCTGGCGCACCGACCCGGGCCGCCTGCAACAGCCGGAAGCTGCTGAGCCCCAGCACCAGCACCTCCAGGGCGATCGTGAGCCGCTGGGGCAGGCCGCTCAGCAGCAGCGCCGGGTTGAGATCGCCGGCCTCAAGGATCACCCCCCAGAGCGTGCAGAAACGCTGGTAGGTGGGCTGGCGCAAGCCTTCCACCAGGCAACTGCGCGGCGGGGGCGGCTGGAGATGGGCCTGGAGGAAGCCCTGCAGGTAGTCGCCAGCGTCGCCGGGGTACTCGAAGGGATGGGGGCGCAGGGCCAGCAACAGCGCGATCGCAAGGCTGCTGGCCAGGGCGGTCGCGGCGTACGACACCCTGGAATCCCTGGCTGGCAACAGCGAGGTCGCGCTCCTGGATGGCTGGCGCATCCACAGCGCTGCCAGGATCAGGATCACCAGCGCCGGGATCACGACCCGCAGCATTCCCGCCAGACTCCTGAGCGGCAGCGGCAGGCTCAGAAGCACCAGCAGGGGCAGCAGCAGGGCTGCACCCACCGCCCGCGACAGCAGGCGCTCCGGCCGCAGCAGCGCGGCCAGGTTGAGCGCCACCAGACCCAGCAGCAGCAGGCTGAGCGGGGTGGCGACGGCCGATGCGGGCCCGATCCAGGTCGTTGCCAGGCTGGCGCTCATCGGCTCAGCTCCTCCAGCAGGCTGGTCACGGTCCGCCCGGTGGCACGCCAGTCGAAACCGCTGGCCCGCAGGGGCCCTTCCCGTTCCGCCCGCGCCAGTACTGCCCCGTCCAGCAGGGCGGTGCGCATCGCTGCGGCGATCGCTTCGGGCCGCTGCGGATCCACCAGCTCGGCCACCGCTCCCACCACCTCCGGCAAGGCTCCCGCGCGCGCCGCGATCACGGGCGTGCCGCAGGCCATCGCCTCCAGTGCGGGCAGGCCGAAGCCTTCCCAGAGACTGGCGATCACGAGGGCCCGGCAGCGGTTGAGCAGCTGCAGCCGTTCGCCATCACGCACCCAGGGAAGCCAGCGGCAGCGATGGCTGATGCCCAGCTCCACCGCCAGCGCCTGCAGCCGGGGTGTGTAGCGGCGGTCATGGGGGCCGACCAGCAGCAGCTCCGCATCGGCAGAGCGCAGCAGCGCAAAGGCCCGCAGCACCCGGGCCAGATTCTTGTGGGGATCATGGCGCCCCAGCACCAGGAAGAAGGCTTCGCGCTCCAGGTGGAGCGGCCGCAGGTTGCCGGGATCGAAGCCGAGCCGGATCGGCACCAGCCGCCGCACGGGCACCCGCAACCGGCCATGCACCTCCCGGGCTGTGGCCTCGGAGTTGCACAGCACCCGCTCGGCCGTGTGCAGCACGAGGGGAACATAGGCGAGGTGGTACGCCAGCAGGGGGGTGGGCTGGGGAAAACGGAGCGGCAGCAGATCGTGGGCGAGCACCACCGAACGCACCCCGCGCAGCAGCGGTGCTTCCGGCAGTGGCGAGAGCAGCAGCGGCTGGCCGCGCTCCCGCAGGATGCCGGGCAGCTGGTTCTGGGTCCAGAGCAGGCGGCGCAGGTGGCCGCGGCTTCCCGCCGCCGGTGAGAGCCCCGCCGGGATCGGCAGGGTGTTGCGGCGGAGGCCCAGGGTGCCCGAATCGGCCTCGGCAGCTGCGGTTTCGGCGGGCTGCCATGGGGCCAGCAGGGGGACCAGATCCGGATCGAGCGCGTTCACCAGATCGCGTGCCACCACGCCGATCCCTGTGGGCTTCGGGCCGAGGTAGCTGCCGTTGAACAGGGCCAGGGGATGGGACACACTCATCGCCGCACTGCCGCCGCGCCGGCCACGGGGGCAGCGGCGATCGGTGCGGCCATCGCCCTGGCCAGGCCGCGCAGCACGGCCAGACTGCGGCGCGGCTGGAGTGGCATTCGCGCCAGGGAGGAGGCGAGCAGACGCCCTCCCCGCAGCCCCCGCTCCCAGATCGGGCGGTGGCGCTGCAGGAAACGCCAGTAGCTCAGGGTGGTGAGCTCCGCACGCCTGGCGGGGTCGCCGCCGCTGCCACCACCCCGCTGGTGCTGCACCGCAAGGGCAGCGATCCAGAGGCAGGGAGCGCCGCTGCGGCTGAGGCGCAGGCAGAGATCCACATCTTCGTAGTACAACGGCAGCGCCGCATCGAAGCGGGCCGGCGGCGTGTGGCCGGCAGGACGCAGAGCCAGGCTGCAGCCGCTCAACCAGTCGAGCGCCAGGGGGCTGGCACCGGCCTGCAGCCGTTGAGCCGGCCCCACGCGCCGCCGGCGGAAGGCCGGGCCGGGATCGATCCAGCCCCCGCTCGCCTCCAGGGCTCCGGCGGCATCCAGCACCGCCGTACCCACCAGGGCATTGCTCGGCATCGTGGCCAGACGATCCTCCAGCTGCGCGATCAGGGCTGGATCGGGCAGGCTCACATCTGGATTGACCAGCCAGATCCAGCCCTGCCAGCCCTCAGCGGCGAGGGCATCGAAGGCGCGGTTGCAGCCTGATCCGAACCCACCTCCTTCCTCCGCCACGATCCGTTCACAGCCAACCTGGAGCAGTGGTGGCGTGAGCTGAAGCGGCGCTGAGCGTGGTGCGTTGTCGACCACCAGCCAGCGCTTCGGCCGAAGGGTCTGCAGAGCCAGGTCCTCCGCCAGTCGCTCCAGCGGGCCCTGGCTGTCGTAGGCCACCGAAACGATCACCAGTGCCGCAGGGCGCTGGCACGGTGCGGGGTTGTGAGCCATCGCAGGGCTGGCGTTGTCGGGTTCGATGGGGGGAGGCGGCGAGCGGGGTGCTGCCGGATCCGGGTGGCGGAGGGCGGATCGGTTCGGCAGGGTTGGGGCCAGTCTGGCGCCTGCCCTTCCTGCGCCTGGATCTCCCGCGGATGGATCTTCCCGGTGTGCCCTCCGAGCTGCTGCAGCGCATCGCCGCCGCAGCCGGGACTGCCCCCATCGCCCTGGTGGGGGGAGCGGTGCGGGATCTGCTGCTGCACCGCGTGCATCAGGACCCCTGGCGGGGTCTGCCCGATCTGGATCTGGTGGTGCAGGGCGCCCCCGGCGCCGAAGGGTCCGCCGAGGCACCAGCCGCCGTGCAGCTGGCGCGAACGCTGGAGGACCAGGCGGACGGTTGCCTGTTGGCCTGGCGTGAGCATGGGGCCTACGGCACGGTGGAGCTGGAGCTGGTCTTCGGAGCTGGGGGGCGTTTCTGTCTCGATGTGGCCACCGCCCGGCAGGAGCGCTACCCGGTGGCGGCCGCCAACCCGGTGGTGCGCTTCGGCAGCCTCCTCGACGATCTGGCACGCCGCGACTTCAGCATCAATGCGATGGCGCTGCCGCTGGCGCCAGGGGGCTCCGCTGCTACCCAGCCGGACCTCCTCGATCCCCACGGCGGACAGGCCGATCTGAGCGAGCGCCGACTCCGGCTCCTGCATGGCGGCAGTCTGCGCGACGATCCCACCCGCCTGGTGCGGGGAGCACGCTATGGCGCCCGCCTCGGCTTCCGGCTTGATGCCGCCAGCCTGGAGCAGGCCCGCCGCACCCTCGCCGATTGGCCCTGGCCCTGGCGGCATGGCGATGCCCCCGAGCGGGCGCCGGCGGCCCTGGCCACACGACTGCGGATGGAGCTTGAGCTGCTGCTGGAGCGCGAACCCTGGCCCCGGGCGCTCGAGCTGCTGCAGGGCTGGGGGGGACTGATGCTGCTCGATCCCGCCCTTCAGGCCGATCGCCACTGGCGCAGGAGGCTGCACTGGGCCGAGCGGTTCGGGGTTCCGAAGCTGGTGGCGCTGATTGTGGCTGCTGATGATCCCCACGCTCTGGCCAGGCGGCTGCAGCTGCCGCACCATCAGCAGACGCTCCTGGCCGGCCTCGACGAGCTCCGTCGCCGCCTGCAGCAGGCGGGATTGGCGGAGTGACCTCTCAGCTGGAGCCTCCGTCTGGAGGCCCATGGGCTCCCAGCCGGCGCGGTGGCTCTCGCCCTGGCCGCCGGCGAGGGGCCGCGGCGGCCCCTGCTGCGCTGGTGGTTGCGCTGGCGCAGGATCGGTCCCGAGGTCACGGCCGCTGAACTGCTTGCCCAGGGGGTGCCGACGGGGCCCTTGCTGGGCGAGCGCCTGCGCCGCTCCAGGGCCGAGCGGCTGGCCCGGGAGCGGCGCTGATCGTCGTCACCGCCCCCGCCTCGCCTCGGTCGCTGCACCGCACTGCCTACGATCCGACGCTGTCTCGCTGCCCTGCCATGGCGTCCTACACGCTCCTGAAGTTCAGCTCGGAAGACTGCGGCACCTGCCATCGCATGAGCCATTACGACGCCAAGGTGGCGGAGGATCTGGGCCTCGGCTTCGTGAGCGTGATGCTGCAGGACACCGACACCTATCGCCGCTACCGCAAGGTGCTGCTCGCCCAGTACCCCACCAAGGAGGGAATGGGTTGGCCCACCTATCTGCTGGTCAGCGATCTGGAGGCGGAGTTTGTGATCCACGCCGAGCTCAAGGGCGGCATGCCCAAAGGGGATTTCCGCGAACGCCTCAGCGCCGTGATCCCAGCAGCCTGAGCCGGCTGGCTGCGGTGTGGGGAGTCGCGGCTCAGATCCCGGCGTAGCCGGAGGGGTTGTTGCGCTGCCAGGCCCAGCTGTCGCGGCACATCGCAGCGAGGTCCAGGCGGGTCTGCCAGCCGAGCAGTTGCTCCGCCCGGGAGGGATCGGCTACGGAGATCGCTGCATCGCCGGGCCGCCGCCCGACCAGCTCGAAGGGAATCCGCCTGCCGCTCGCTGCCTCGAAGGCGCCCACCACCTCCAGCACCGAGGTGCCGCGACCGCTGCCGAGATTCAGGGTGAGCACCTGGGGTTCAGCGTTCGAGAGGGCCTCAAGGGCCGCCCGATGCCCCTCGGCAAGATCCATCACATGGATGTAATCGCGGATGCCGGTGCCATCGGTGGTGGGCCAGTCGCTTCCGTAGATCAGCAGCTTCGCCAGCCGCCCCACCGCCACCTGGCAGACGTAGGGAAAAAGATTGTCGGGCCTGCCAAGAGGATTCTCGCCGATCCGGCCGCTCGGGTGAGCACCCACGGGATTGAAGTAGCGGAGCGCCGCGATCCGCCAGGGACTGCTGTCGCCGTCGCCCGTGGCGCTGGCGGCCAGATCGGCCAGCATCCGCTCCACCGCCGCCTTGGTGTGGCCGTAGGGGTTGATCGGTTGCAGCGGGGCGGTCTCGGGGATCGGCACCTGCTCCGGGTAGCCATAGACCGTGGCGCTGCTGCTGAAGACCAGCGTGCGGCAGCCGTGGGCGGCCATGGCGGCCAGCAGCGAGCGGCTGCCGGCCACGTTCACATCCCAGTAGTGCAGTGGCTGCCGCACCGACTGGCCCACGGCCTTGAGGCCGGCGAAATGGATCACGGCATCGATGCCCTCCGCAGGCTGTGCGGCCGGGGCGAACACCTCCCTCAGGCTGGCCGGGTTGCGGATGTCTCCCTCCACCACCCGCAGCCGCCGGGCGGCATCGCCGCCCACCAGCTCCACCACGCGCCGCAGCGCTTCCGGGGAGCTGTTGGCGAAGCTGTCGAGCACCACCAGCTCGTGGCCCCACTCCAGCAGCAGGCAGGCCGTGTGGCTGCCGATGAAGCCGGCGCCACCGGTGATCAGAACCTTCGCCATCGGCACAATCTTAAGCGGCCTCACACAGCGGCCTCAGCCAGCCATCTCAGCTGCGCCGGGACGCCGCCGGAAGGTTCAGCGCCATGTGGCCTGGATGTCGTTTGCCTTTGCCAGGCTGGCCGGCTGAGCATCCGTGTGCGGTGTGGCCCCCTGCCCGCGCGAGACGAGGCGAACGGTCTTGATCAGAATCAGCAGATCAAGAATCAGATTGGCATTGCGAAGATAAAAGATGTCGTAGCTCAGTTTCATGCGGCTGTCTTGCACGCTTGCTCCGTAGGGATAGCAAACCTGGGCCCAGCCACTGAGGCCTGGCCGGATCCAGTGACGGGTGCGGTAATGGGGGATCAGAATCTCAAGATCCTTTTCGATCTCTGGCCGTTCCGGACGTGGGCCGATCAGGCTCATCTCTCCTTGAAGCACGGTGAGCAGTTGCGGCAGCTCATCGATGCGCAGACGCCGCAGCCAGTGGCCGATGCGCGTCACGCGCGGGTCGTCGCGGCGCGACCACTGTGCGCCGGCCAGCTCGGCGTCGAGGCGCATCGTTCGCAATTTCCAGATCCTGATGGTTGAACCAAAAAGACCTGTGCGGCTCTGGCCATAGAAGATCGGGCCCTTGTCTTCCAGGCGGATCAGAAGCGCCGCCACCCCGATCAGCGGTGCGCTGAACAGCAGCAGTGGCAACGCCACGAGGAGATCGCCAAGGCGCTTGAGCCGCCAGCCGACACGGCCGGGATGGAGTTCGAATCCCTCAGCCTGAACCAGCCAGCGGCTGGAAAACAGTTCGGGCGGCACCCGATGCAGATGCAGTTCGGCCCAGTGCACCAGGCTGATGATCGAGGTGCCGCCACTGCGCTGGGCGAGCAGGCGCTGCATCACCGCGTCGTCGAGCTGGGCGGTCTCGCTCACGGCAATGCCGTCAAGGCCTGCTTCGGGAATCAACGCTTCCATCCAGCTCGCAGCGCTGGCGCTGGCCTGCCTGCCTGCTTCGCTGTGGAGCTGCCGATCGCCAGGCTCGGGCTGCTCGCCGCCGACCCAGACATCATCGGTGCAGAGATAGCTGAGATCCAGGCTGTTGAGCGCCAGATCTTTTTCGAGTTCACGCTTCAGAATCGTGAGCTGTTCAGATTCGCCGATCAACAGAAAGGATCGCTTTCTGCGCTGCTGGCGAACCATCCACAGCTGGCTCAGGCTTGAGCCAAGACAGATGCTGGCCAGAAGCGGCACGAGGAAGCGCCGGAAGGTGCGGGGGTCGGCACTGTTGAGCCCCCAGTTGAGGATCACCACCACAACTGCGAGCACGATGGCGGTGGTGATCAGGGTGATCAGGATGCGATGGCGACGGCTGTCTGCTTCACCTTTCTCAGGGCGTGAGTAGCGGCCCAGAAGATAGGAAGAACCCAGCCATAACATCAGCAGAGCAAGCACGGAGATGCTGATTCCGGGCAGCTTTTTGAACAGTCGCAGATACAGGCCGTTGTAGGCCGTGCTGATCAACAGCGCATCGATCACCGCCAGACCCAGAAGCCGCTTGCGGGTCTGCAGCCAGGGATTGCGCCACCACATGGCAAGGGTGCTTTCAATCTGCGACTCTATGGTGGTGTCTCAAGCACTCCCTCCCGCCTCCGACAGCGCCGCCGCCGTGACCGGGGCCAGGAGGCCGGCGCCGCGCCACCAGCCTTCGCCTCTGCCTTCGCCACTGGTGTATGCCCTGGTGGATGCCCTGCTGCTGGTCTGCAGCTGGATCGCCGTGTATGTGTGGCGCTATGGCTCGCTGCCCAGCCTCAGTGCCGGGCCCCTGGCGCTGGTGGTCGCCTGGTTGACGATTCACTTTCTGCTCGGGACCTACACCGCCCTGGCCCGGCACCAGCTCACGGCGGGCCGACAGCTCCGCAACTGTGTGGCCACGGCGATCCTGGTGTTCATGCTGGCCGCGGCCCTCACCTCCCTGCGCGGCGAGCTCTTCAGCGCCACCATGGGTCGGCGCTTCCTGGTGCCGGTGCTGCTGCTGGCCTTCTTTGCCAGCCAGCTGCTGCGTCTCAGCCAGGTCACAGCCCATCTCTGGCAGCCCCAGGAGCGGTGGCTGCTGATCGCTTCGGCGCAGGAGCGTTCCATCCTCTCGCAGGCCATCGATTTCGGCGGTTGCGCGATTCCGTGTGGCGTGGAGTGGCGCTCCTCCGACCGGATGCCGCCGCTGCCCGATTCGCTCGCCACGCTGCTGCGACTGGATGGTGTGGCGATCGGGTCCCAGCTCGACCCCAACCCCCGCGACCGCCGCCTGATGCTCGATTGGCAGGAGGAGGGCGTGCGGCTGCTCTCCCTCTCGGGCTGGGCGGAAACCTTTCTGCAGAGGCTGCCGGCCGAGCTGGTGCCCCCCGGCTGGTCTGAGCGGGTGCAGCAGTTCGGCCATGCCCGCAGCGGCCCCAGCCAGCGGCTCAAGCGGTTGGCGGATCTGATCGTGAGCGGCTTGCTGCTGGCATTGCTGCTGCCGCCGGCTCTGCTGCTCCGCCGCTGCGGCCTGCTGGAGCTCAGCCGCGACTGCTGCTCCGGCCGCCATGGCCGCCCGTTTGTGCGGCTCCGTTTCGCCGGCACCGGGCCGCACACGGCGTTGCCGCAGCTGCTCAATGTCTGGCGTGGCGAGATGAGCCTGGTGGGTCCTCGCCCGTTCAGCATCGCTCTGATCGATCAGCTGGAGCAGCGCTTCAGCGGGGCGGAACTGCGCCAGTGGATGCGGCCGGGGATGACCGGCTGGGGGCGGATCGCCGGTGCGCCTCCCCAGGAGCCGGATGCGATCGCCTGGGAGCTGGCCCGCGACCTCTACTACCTCCGCAACCATTCCCTGCTGCTTGATCTGCGCCTGCTGCTGGTCTCCCTCGTTCAGGTGCCCGGCCAGCTGCCCCGGCGGTGAACGGGGCCGGTGCGAAAGTGCTGGAAGCCGGCCGAGCCCAGCAGCCCAGTGCCCTCCTCCGCCAAGCGACCCACCCGATTGCTGCGCGTCGTGGCGATCAACCTGCTGTTTCTGCTGGTGGGTCTGGCGCTGATGGAGCTGCTGCTGCGGCTGGCCGGTGTGCGCTACCCCGCCTTCTATCGGCCTGATGCCGAGCGGGGCTACAGCCTGCGGCCCGGAGCCTCCGGTGTCTGGACGCGGGAGGGGCGCGGCGCCGTGACGATCAACCGCGATGGCCTTCGCGATCAGGACCACAGCCTTCGCCCGAGACCCGGGGTGCTCCGGGTGGCGGTGCTCGGCGACTCCTTCAGCGAGGCGCTGCAGGTGAATCTGGAAGACACCTGGTGGAAGCACCTGGAGCGTCGCCTCAACGCCCGGCCGGACTGTGCCTTCACCCGGAGCTACCCCGCGGGCGTGGAGCTGATCAACTTCGGCGTGGGCGGTTACGGCACGGGGCTTGAGCTGCTCACCTGGCGCCTGAAGGCCCGCAGCTATTCCCCCCACGCGGTGCTGCTGGCCATGTATCTCGGCAACGACATCGAGGACAACACTCCGCGGAGTCGGGACGATCAACCGGTGTTTCGCCTGGCCGCCAACGGCGAGCTGACACTGGATCGCGGCTTCCTGCAATCGCCGGGTTCCCGCTGGCGTTTTTCCCCCCTGGGCCGCTTCCTCGACACCCTGGTGGATCATTCAGCGCTCCTGCAGCTCGGCAACGAGGGCAAGAACCGCCTCGCAGCCGCCCGCCGAGGCCCAGCGGCGCAGACTCGCGAGGCCGAGCTCAAGGGTCCGCCCGATGATCCCCGGGGCTGGGCGCTCACCGCAGCCCTGCTACGCCGCCTGCGCGATGAGGTGAAGGCCGCTGGCGCCGGGCTGCTGGTCACCTCGGTGTCCACCCCGGCTCAGGTGATTCCCGATCGGGGCCTGCGTCGTTCGCTGCAGGCAGGCTCAGACGCTGCATCCTTTGCGCGCGAGCAGCGGCTCGAGACGATCCTGGAGCCGCTGGGGGTTCCCTATCTGCCGCTGGCCCCGGAGCTGCAGCGGCGAGCTGATCGCGATGGCCTCACCCTGCACGGCTTCCCGGGTCAGCAGCCGGGTCTGGGCCACTGGAACCAGCAGGGCCACCGCCTGGCCGCCGAGCTCCTGGCCGAGCGCCTCTGCCGCCTGGAGCCGGCCAGCGCCGGCACGATTCGATCATGAGCGTGGTCCGCCAGCCCCGCCCTGGCAGACCTCGGCTGGCGATCCTGGCCACCCACCCGGTGCAGTATTTCGTGCCGGTGTTTCGCGGTCTGGCGGCCAGCCGGGAATGGGAAACCCAGGTATTCCTCGGCTGTCTGCACGGGGCGCAGGGTGAGAGCTTCGATCCCGATTTCGGCCTGAGCTTCGCCTGGGACTGTGAGCTGCTGGGGGGCTACCGGCATGGGCGGCTCACCGATGGCACGCTGGCTTCCCTTTCAGGTCTCTCCGGCCTGCGGGCCGCCCCCAGCGCCGCCGCCGCGATTCGGGCCTGGCGGCCCGATGCCGTGCTGATCTTCGCCTACAGCCCGGCCTTCATCACCGCGGTTTCCGCTCTGCTGGCCCTCTGGGGAGTGCCGATCCTGCTGCGTGCCGATACGAGTGATGAGGCCTACAGCCGAGGGCCCCTCAAGAGCTGGCTGCGCGATCAGCTGCTGCGTAGTTACTACAGGCGTTGTGCGCACTTCTTCCCGATCGGAGCGGAGTCGTACCGCCACTACCGGCGGCTGGGCGTGCCTCCCGATCGCCTGGAAACGGTGCTGTACGCCGTGGATACCTCGGTGATCCCCGCCGATGATCCCGCCAGGCCTCTGCCGGCGCCACCGTCGCATACCCCCCTCACCCTGGCCTTCGCAGGCAAGTTCACCCCCGTGAAAGATCCCGGCGCCATCCCAGCCGCGCTGCGCCTGCTCGAGCCGGCCGAGCGTGAACGCCTGCGCTTCGAGGCCGCCGGCGATGGACCCCTCCTCGAGGGCTGCCGGGCGGAGATCGAAGCGCTGCTGCCGGACCGCTGCCGTTTCCATGGCTTCCTCAACCAGAGCCGGCTGCCAGCCTTCTATCGCTCGGTGGATCTGCTGCTGCTGCCCTCGGTGCAGGGGGAGGTGTGGGGCCTGGTGGTGAACGAAGCCCTGGGCTTCGGTGTGCGCGTGCTGGTCAGCGACCGGGTGAGCTGCCGCCATGATCTGGTGCAGGAGGAGGCGGCGGGCTGGGTGTTTCGCGCCGGCGATCCCTCGTCTCTAGCGATGGCGCTGCGGCGGGCGCTGGCCTGCTGGCCCTGGCCCCGTCGCGCCCGTGCCGTGCCCCAGCCTCAGGAGCTGGTGGAGGCGGTGCGGCGCTTCCGGCCAGGCGGGCGCTGCCGGTGAACCAACGAAGCCACAGGCCGATGCGACTGGCGGTGCTGATCACCCATCCCGTGCAGTACGCCAAGCCGGTGTTCCAGAAGCTGCAGGCCTGTGCAGGCCTGCAGCTTCTGGTGGTCTTCGGCTGCGACCACGGATTGCGCCCCAGCCTGGACAGCGATTTCGGGGTGTCCTTCGCCTGGGACTGTGCCCCCGCGGCAGGCTTCCCGCACCGTTTCGCCAGCTGGCTTCCGCTGCAGGCCCTCTCAGGCAGGTTCTCCGCCCTGCCGGTCGCCCTGCGCGCGGTGAGCCTGATCCACGCCTTCCGGCCCGATGCGGTGCTGGTGTTCGCCTATTCACCCGTCTTCATCACGGCAGCCACCCTGTTGCTGTGGCTCCGCGGCCACCGCCTGCTGCTGCGCGCGGAGGCCACGGACCGGGCTCTGGCGCGCTCCCCCCGGCGTCAGTGGCTCAAGGACTGGGTGCTGCGGCGCTGGTACGGGATGTTCAGCCATTGCTTCCCGATCGGCTCCGATTCCGATGATCACTTCGCTCGCCTCGGCGTTTCCGCGGAGCGACGCACGCTCGTGCGCTACGCCGTGGATGTGGATTTCTTCCAGCACCAGGTGGCGCACTGGCTGCCGCAGCGCGCCGCCCTGAGGCAGTCGGCTTCCATCCCGGAAGAAGCCGTTGCGCTGCTCTGGAGCGGCAAGATCTCCTCGGTGAAGAACCCGCTGCTCCTGGTCGATGCGCTGGCTGCGCTGACGCCGGCGGAGCGAAGCCGCTGCTGGCTTCTGATCGTGGGTGAGGGCTCCCTGCGGCAGCGGTTTGTGGCGGCGATCGAGCCCCTGCTGCCGGGCCGTTGGCTGTTCGCGGGCTTTGTCAACCAGCAGGAACTCGGCCGCTGGTACGCCATGGCCGATGCGCTGGTGTTTCCCTCCCGCCAGGGAGAAACCTGGGGTCTGGTGGTCAACGAGGCGCTTCAGTTCGGCCTGGCGGTGCTGGTGAGCGACCATGCCGGCAGTGCCCGCGACCTGGTGACAGGCCCCTGGCCACCCCCGCCGGGATCGTGTGTGTTTCCCTCCGGTGATGCGGGCGCCCTGGCGGCGGCGATCCGTGACCTTCTCGCCACAGGCACAACCTCGCGTCGACGTTGGCAACCATCGCGCGAAGCCCTGCCCCATCCTTCCCAGCTGGCGGATGCGGTGCTGAAGGTGTGCCGTTCAGCCCCGCCGGAGCAGCGCTGATCCGCCCCGCATACTGGGCGAAGCCATGCCCGCTGGTCTTCTTGAGCATCCCCCTGGCTTCCCTCTCCGCCGCTCCGGAGTGGTACCCCTCAGCCCTGGTGGCCGTGTCTGTCAACAGCCTGCTGGCCCTGCTGGTGCTCTGGGCGCTGCTGGCAGGGTCGCTTTCGCCGCTCTGCAGAACGCTGCGCGAGAGCCCGTTTCAACCCCTGGCCGTGGCGGTGGCGGCCCACTGGCTGATCTATTTCGGACCGATGAACTTCGGGGCGATCCTGCTCCAATCGCAGGTCCAGAGCGCGTATGCCTGGATCGTGCGCAAGCCCCTCATGGCCGAGGCGGCGCTGTTTGCTCTGGTGGCCTACCCGCTCCTGCTGGCCGTGCTGGCAGTCCTGGCCTGGATGGTCAGGAACACACCCCTGGCCCTGCGCTGGAAGGGCCTGCCAAGGGCGCCCTATTCCCAGCTGCTGGCGCTGTCGATCCTGATGGCTCTGCTGGCTGCCTGGATCGCACCCTTCATCGCCACCCGTGTTGCCGATAGAGGCGCCTTCTATGGGCGGGTGCCCCTGCCGCTCGTTCCCTTCCTCAAGGGCCTCTTCCCGCTGGAGGCCGTGCCGCTGCTGGCCGCCATCCTGCGCTCCTTCTCCCTGCCTCACCCCGCTCCGCCCCGCGAGCTGCCGCGCTTTCTGGCTGTGGCGGGGCTGCAGCTGGTCACGTTCATCCTGCTGCGCCAGCGATTTCTCACCCTGGTGGCCGTGGTGCTGGTGGGGTTTGCGCTGTCGCGCTGGTGGAAGCGGCGCTGGCTGCTCGGCGGTGTGCCGCTGGGGCTGCTCGTGGCCTATGCCATCCCCACGGCCCTTCGCTACGGCCGGTTCCCGCCGCGCCCTGGGCAACCCTTCAGCGACTATCTCGCCCAGTCGACCCGCAATTTCATCGGTGGCCTGCTGCCCGGGCAGATGATCGCCTCGGTGGTGAACGATTTCTCGTACAACAAGGCCGGCATGGCCTCCCTCTCGGTGCTGCTCGATCTGCGCCGTTCCCAGCTGCTCAGCAGCCACGATCCCTTCGGCTGGCTGCCTGCGGAGCTGTTTCGCGTGCTGCCGGGCGCGATCAAGCAACGCATGCCCGAATGGGGCGGCCACGGTGCGGAAGCTCTGGTGAGCAGGGCTCTGGGGGTGGGCGGCCCGGGCTGGACCAACTGGGGGCTGCCGAAGGTGATTCCCAGGGATTTCGTGATCGACATGATGGAGACGCCACTGCTCAATCCCGTGGCCAATGGCGGCATGGCCGGGGTGGTGCTGATGGCCCTGATCACCGGGTTGAGCGTGGGCCTGATCTGGTGGCTCGTCTGTCGGCTGAGCCTCCGCTGGAGCTGGTGCTGGCTTCTGCCTTTCGGTCTGCTCTTCGCGGTGGGGCAGGGGCCTTCCTGGCTGGGTGATGTGCTGGTGACCCTCAAGATCAGCCCACCCTGGCTGGCTCTGGCGGCCCTGGTGGCTGCCTACGCCCGTTGGAGCCATTCCGCCAGCACCACCCAGCGCCAGTAGGGGGCCCAGCGCCCGGTGGCACGCAGCAGCAGCCAGCTCTGCAGGATGGCGGGCGTTGGCGCCCTCAGGCCCCGCCCAGCCAGTTCGCGCCTGAGCATGCGACCGATCCGATCCGGAGCGAAGCGGGGCTGGTCCAGCAGCCAGGGTGCCAGGGCCAGATTGAAGCCCCGTTTCGGCCCCCCCACCACCGCCTCCGGCAGCAGCGGTCCGGCCACCTGCCGCAGCAGGCCCTTGGCACCGCCCTGCCGCTGGGCGGCTTCGTCCAGCGCAAGAGCCAGCCGTGCCAGATCCGGATCCAGAAACGGCACCCGCAGCTCAAGCCCGTGGTGCATCGTCACGGCATCCCCGTCGCGCAGCAGCGTGTCGTGCAGGTAGCCGCGCACTTCCAGCAGGCTGGCATCGCGCAGCGGCACCGCAGTGGGGCCCCTGCCGCCCAGCCGCCGGGAGGCAGCAGGCAGACGATCGGCTCTCTGCTCCCGCAGGCGCCGCCGCTGGCTGCGGCTCAGGCCGGCGCAGCGGATCTGACGCACGCGCAGCAGGCGCTCCCGCCCAAGACCCACCATGTGGCCGTAGCCACCGAACAACTCATCGGCCCCCATCCCGGAGAAGGCCACGCGCATTCCCTCCGCCCGGGCCGCGGCGGCGACCAGAAAGCTGTTGAACCCATCGATGCTCGGCTGGTCGATGGCCTCAAGAAAGGCATCGAAGCTGCTGTCGAGCTGGGAACGGCCGATCCGCAGAGCCCGATGCTCCAGGCCCAGATGCTGGGCCGTGAGGGAGGCGAGCTCGCTTTCATCCACGGCTCCCGGCAGGCCTTCGAATCCCACCGACACGCTGCGGATCGGCCCGCTCTGGCTGCGGCGGAGCAGGGCCGCCAGCAGACCCGAATCGAGGCCTCCGCTCAGGAAGAGGCCCACCGGCACATCGCCGATGGCCTGCCGCTGAACGGCCTGGCTCAGCGCTGCCGCCACCCGCTCGGCAGGGCTCCCGGCTGGCTCGAGCGCTGGCGCGGCCCTGGATTCCGCTGGCGGCAGAGGGGTGGCGAAGGGCTGCAGTTGCCAGTCACCCCCCGGGCACCACTGGCCCCAGTGGCCGGCAGGAAACACCTCCACTCCCTGCAGCAGGGTGAGCGGTGCGGCCACGGCACCCCAGAGGGCGTAGCTCTCCAGGGCTGCCTGCGCGAGCCTGTCGCGATGGGCGAGCCCTGCGGCTTCCAAGGCGCTGAGTTCCGAGCCGAATGCGCAGTGGCCGGGGCCCCGTGTCCAGAGCAGCGGCTTCACCCCGAAGCCATCACGGGCGAGGGTGAGCCGCTGGGATGCCACCTCCCAGCAGGCCACCGCGAAGATGCCGTTCAAGCGGCTCCACAGCCTGTTTCCCCAGCGCCCGAATCCCCGCAGCAGCACCTCGGTGTCGCTGCGGGAGCGGAAGCGTTCCCCTTCGGCCTCCAGCTCCCGCCGCAGCTCGGCCTGGTTGTAGATCTCACCGTTGAACACCAGCGCCAGGCCGCCGCCATCGCTGAGCATCGGCTGGTGGCCCAGGGGGGAGAGGTCCTGGATGGCCAGCCGCGTGTGCAGCAGCCGCGCCGGCCCCGCCTGCCAGCGGCCCCGGTCGTCAGGCCCTCGCCCCTGCAGGGCCTGGAAGATCGCGGCCTCGGGCAGATCCTCCAGGCCCACGCTGCCGAACAGACCGCACATGGCTCAGAGCTCCTCCCCCTCGGCCAGCTGCAGCGCCGCAAGCAGCTCCCGGGCGAACCGTTCACGGCCGAAGCCGGCCAGTGCCCGCTGCCGCGCCCGCAGGCCCGCCTGGTGCAGGCTTTCCGGATCGGCCAGCGCCATCGCCAGCGCCTCTGCCAGGGCTTCGGGCTCGGGGTCGACCAGCCAGCCGGTCTCGCCATCCACGATCAGATCCGCTTGCCCTCCCAGGCGGCAGGCGATCGAGGCACGGCCGGCCAGAGCCGCCTCGAGATACACGATGCCGAAGCCCTCCCCTTCCGCCCTGCCACCCTGGCCGGCGCTGTAGGCGCTGGGGAGCACCAGCAGGCTGCACTGCCGCAGCTGGCGCTCCAGCTCCTGATCGTCCACGCCGCCGAGGAAGCGGACCGAGGCGCTCAGCCCACGGCGCAAGGTGTCGTGTTCGAGGGCCTGGCGGTCATCGCCATCGCCCACCACAAGCCAGAGCAGATCGGCCGGCAGCCGTTCGCGCTCCCTCAGGATCTCCAGGGCGCTGAGCACCAGGCGATGCCCTTTGTAGCGCTCCTGGCGGACCAGCCGGGCCACGCTGAGCAGCCGGGGGGCGGTGGGCAGGGGTTCGGGTGGCTGTTCCGGCGCGATCAGGTCGGCGCTGGGGTGCACCACCGCCGCCGGGGGCCAGGGGCCGGGCTGCTCAAGAACCCGATCCCGCGTGAAGCGACTGCTGGCGATCAGGCCATCGCAACGTTGCAGATCCGCGCGCAGCGGTTGGAGCGCCTCTCCCCACACCTCGATGCCGTGCAGCCAGCAGAACCGGCGCCGTCGGCCTGATCCGCTGCGACGCAGACCGTGCAGCGCCGTGAGCGGGCTCAGCCAGCGCAGGGGCGGCAGCAGCAGAGCGTGCATGCTCAGCACCTTGCTGGCCTGGGGCAGCCAGAAGGCCAGGCGCAGCAGAAACAAGCCTCGCCCCAGCCAGCGGCCGCCGCCGCCCGATCCGATCGGGCTGGGGCAGAGCAGCACCACCCGTTCGCCGCCGCGTTCCAGGGCGGCTTTCACCTGCAGAGTGAGGCGCTCGATCCCCCCGCGTCGGCGCACGTCGTAAGCCAGCATCAGGATCATGGCCGCGGCCTCGAGGGTTCGGCCCGTGGGTCGACCAGCGAGCCCAGCAGCCGTTCGTAGCGATCCAGTGAGGGCTCCAGGCCGAAGCGCTGCTGATAGAGCCGCAGACTCCGCTCTCCCATGGCGGCCACGGTCTCAGGATCCCGCGAGAGAGCCAGCAGCCGCTCGGCGAGTTCCGCCGCCTCGCCGGGTTCCACCACCACACCACAGCCTTGCGCCAGCACGAGCTGGGCGAGATCGCAGCTGCGCCGAGCGATGAGCACGATGCCGCGGCCGCTGGCGAGGATTCCGTAGAACTTGCATGGCGCCACCGTGTCTTCCGCCCCCACCATCAGCCCGATGGCAGCCATGTCGCAGGCACCCAGGCTGATCGGCAGGCGTTGGCGCGGTTGATAGGGAAGCTGCAGCACGTGGGGCAGCTCGAAGCTGTGGATGTAGGCCTCGATCTGCTCCTTCTTGGCGCCGCCGCCGATGAACAGGAACTGAACCGGCTCGAGCGCCAGCACCCTGGCGGCCTCCAGCAGGGTGAGCAGATCATGGAGGCGGCCGAAGTTCCCGGAATATTGCAGGGTGAACCGATCGGCGAAACCGTGTTCCACGGCAAACGGGTTGACGGCGCGAGGGATGGCGAGAGCGCGCTCGACAGCCCAGTTGTGAATCACCTGCAGGGGCAGCGCCTGCCCCAGATCGCGGCGCAGGCGCTGCTCCATGGCCTGGCTGAGCACCACCGTGCAGGCACTGCGTCGGCAGACCATACCCATCAGGCCTCGCCACAGCAGGGTGAGCGGCCCGGCGGCCGGCAGCACGCCGCTGAGCACAGCGGAGCGGGGGAACAGATCCTGAAAGACAAACACATAGGGAACCTTGCGGATCAGCCCGATGCAGGGGCCCAGCAGGCCGATGAAGGGTGGGTTCGAGACGATCACCACCACATCGCCACGCCGGGCGTGGCGCAGGCACCAGAGCAGGGCCCCCAGCAGAAACCGGAGGCCGCCGATCGCCTTGGCCACCACGCTGAGTTCGATGCTGTGAGCTCTCCTCCCCGCCAGGCGAATCACCCCATAGGGCAGGTCGCCGCCGGAGGTGGCGGTGAGCACGGTGATCGGCCAGCCTCGCCGAAACAGCCCATGGGCCAGATCGGCCATCAACTGCGCCGTTGCGCCGGTGCTGGGGGAGAAGTGTTCGCTGATCAGGATCACGCGGCCCCGATCGGCTTGTGCCTGCAAGCTGCTCAAAGCGGCAGCCCCCGGGCCAGCCTGCGCCGCTCGATCATCTTCACCACCGTGATCAGTTCGTAGCCCGCCATCAGCAGCGCGAAGAGCAGGCCTTGCCAGCCCTCCAGGAAGCCTTTTTGCAGCAGGAACTTCTGGCCGAACCGCAGCAGCGGTCGCAGGGGCCAGAGGCGGGCTGCGAAGCGACGCAACCGCAGTTGGCGACCCGTGCCCAGAGCCCTGGACCCCTCACCAGCCAGGAAGGCCAGGCTGTGCTCCGCTTCCCAGTCGGCATAGCGCATGTGGCGCTCGAGCCAGTCGTCGATCCCTTTGCTGAAGGCGTAGTGCTCATAGGGCTCGTGGATCTGGCCCACGCGGCTGCCCGTGGGGAAGCTCTCCCACATGCTCCCCACCAGGGCAAGCTCACCCCGGCGCACCAGGCGGGGATGCCAGTTGGGAAAACCCTGGCTGTGGCGGAGCCAGCGTCCAAGGAACCAGTAGCGCGGGGTGAGCTCAAATCCCACGGCACCATCCGCTTGCCCCTGAGCCGCCGTGACGGCCTTCTCGATCGCTTGGCGGCAGGCTGGCCCGATGACCTCATCGGCATCGAGAAACAGCACCCAGTCGCTGCGAAGACCGCCATGGTGGAGCGCCCAGTTGCGTTGTTCGGTAAAGGAAAAGCGCCCGGCCTGCCGATGCTCCAGCACCCGCGCACCGCACTGGGCTGCCACGGACTGGCTGCCATCGGAGCTGCCGGAATCCACCAGCAGGCGCTCGTCGCACCAGTCAACGGAACGGAGGCAGCGGGGCAGATTGATCGCCTCATTGAGACTGATCACCACCGCGGCGATGCTCACCCGGGTTCGGGAGAGCGGCACCGGGCCGACAGCGTTGGAAGGGTTGAGGGGGGGCCCGCTCATGCTGACCAAGTTTGCAGGATCTCGGCGTAGATCCTCTTCGCCTGCCGCGCCACCCGCTCCTGGCTGTAGTGATCGGCTGCCCAGGCGGCGCTGGCCTGGCTGGCGCGGCAGGGGCTCTGCAGCCATGCGCCCAGCCACCGGCTCCAGAGCGCTGCGGTGCGGGGCAGCACCGCTCCGAATGCCCCAGGTGCCTCCAGGGTGAGATCGTCCGCCACGCCGGTCTGATCGCTGATCAGCACTGCTGCCCCGCAGGCCAGGGCCTCCACCACCACATTGCCGAAGTTCTCATGGCGACTGGGAAGCAGCAGGAGATCGGCCGCGTTGTAGATCCCCGGCAGCTCGTCAGCCGGCTGGGTGGGGAGCCAGAAAACCCTTTCCGCCAGCCCACGCTGATTGAGAGCACGGCGCAGCCGAGGACCGCTGCCGTCGGCGTCGCTGCCCACCACCAGCAGCTGCCAGGGCCTCTGGGCACAGGCAGCCAAGACCGCCGGCAGGAGATCCAGCCCCTTTTTGTGGTGAAGGCGGCCGCAGAGCAGCAGCAGCGGGCTGCTGGTGTTGAGCCCAAGCTTCCTTCGGGTGGAAAGACCCAAGGCAGCGTCTACCCTGTGCCGGCTCAGCTCGAGAGGATTGGGAAGCAGCCAGCGGCGAATGCTCAGCCCTCGGCCCCGCAGCTCGCGTTCCTCCTGGCGGCTGGTGATGTGAAGGCCTGCGCTCTGCTGCAGCAACGGCCGCTCTCGCAGCAGATACCAGGGCAGCTTCTTCCACCAACCCCGGCGAAAGGAATAGGGCCCGAGAGCTCCCCGCAGGCTCGCCAGCACCGGAATGCCACGGTCCAGGGCCGCCCGCTGCAAAGGGATGCCGAGCGGCTGCCAGATGGCACTGATGTGCAGCAGATCCACGCCCTCCAGTGCGGCCGGAAGCGCTTTCAGCAGCGCCCGGGAGCGGATCGTGCCGCCCTGATGGTCCACGGGCTGGTAGGTCACCGCAACGCCGTTCCGATCCACGGGGCGGCCCAGCTGCTCGGCAGGCAGATCGGGCAGCCCGGCGTTGGTGGTGAGCACCCGCGTCTCCACGCCCAGGCTGGCGAGTCCTTCGGCCAGGCGGCTGACGCTGAGCACGGGTCCGCCGTAGTGCCAGGCGGGCGCGTAAACCGGCATGAAGTGCAGAACGCGCATCAGCCGCTCCGCCGCCAGCCGCGCAGCAGCCAGGCCCCCTGCGCGCTCAGCAGGAGCAGGGCCGCCAGCAACCCGGCCAGTTCGATCGCTGCCGGCTGGTTGCCGTCGGCCGGCAACCAGCAGACCGGGATCGCCGCCAGGGTCAGCAGGAGATGCAGCAGCGGCACGCTGCGCTCCCGCAGGGCCGGCCAGGCTGCTGCGAAGTAGAGCAGCATCGGGATCAGGCCATAGAAGAGCCTGGCGACCAGAAAGCCGGCTGTGCCGATGCGGGGGATCAGCAGCACCCCCGCCAGGGCCGCCAGCAGGGCGCCGCCGTTCTGGGCCACCAGAAACAGGCCCATCCGCCGCGAGGCCAGCAGCGGTTGGTGGAGCACCTGGCCCACCGATTCCGTGATGGCGCCGAGCACCAGCACCCGGGTGGCCTGCAGGGCCGGCAGGAAAGAAGGCCCGAAGAACAGGATCAGAACCCAGCGGTCGATCAGCAGAAAGCCCACCAGGCAGATCAGGGCGCTCCACCAGAGGGCCCGCAGGGAGCGTTCGGTGCCGCGCATCCGTTCCTCGAAATCCGCGCCGGAGCGGAGCCGCACAAACAGCACCGGAACCAGCGCCCCGGGCAGCAGGGTGAACAGCTGCACCAGGATCTGCCCGACGCGCAGGAAGCCCACATCGGCCAGACCCGACCCCTTGGCGACGCCGGCCAGCAGGGGCAGAAACACCAGGGTGGCCAGCACATTGGTGAGGTACTGGGGGATGCCGGCCTTCACCAGCTGCAGGGCCGTGGACGACTCGAAGTGCCGTTGCGGAGGCCAGGGCAGCAGGGAGCGGCCGATCTGCCAGAGCCACAGGGCCTGGCAGCCCACGGCGAGGGCATAGCCCGTCAGGGCTCCGGCCAGTCCGGTGAGGATGGCCCCCAGCCAGGCTGCAGCGATCTTGAGGGGGGCAAACAAGCCCTGGCGGAGGGCCAGGGCGCCGGTTCTGCCGCGGATCAGCAGCAGATCCCACTGCACGGTGCCGAGGCTTTCCAGGCTGCAGATCAGCAGCAGCATGGTCACCAGCCAGCCCCTGGGCAGGGGCAGCGGCCCGGGCAGCAGCCCCTGCCCGGGCATCACCCAGAGCCACACAGCCAGGCCCACCAGCAGGGTGCCGCCCTGCACCACCCGCAGGGCGGCATGGGCGATCTCTCCCTGGCGCCGCGCCGGCAGCGAGGCGCCGGCGCCGGTGAGGGCATAGCTGAGACCGAAGTCAACGCCGCTGCGCACCGTCATCTCCACGGTCTGGGTGGCGCTGAGGATGAGGTTCAGCAGGCCAAGATTGACAGGCCCCAGAGCACGGCTGAGCAGCAGATTGGCCCCGAAGCTCAGGGCTCTACCGGCCATCGAGCCGCTGAGAAGATGGAGAAAACCAAGGCGAACGCCCGGTTGTGGATCCGGCGGGGTTTCGGCTTCAGCTTCAGCCATGCTCACCTGCAGAGTAGCTGCGGTTGCCGACGCGATACAGCCCTTCAAGCAGCCAGGCCAGAACAAGCAGAACAAGCAGATATTTCGGCAGCTCCCAGAACCAGTTCCAGGCTGTTTCCGAGACCGATCGCAGAGGCAGGCCATCGATGAAGCTGGCCGGATAGACAGCAAGCAGCAGCCGAAACAGCGAATCAGAGAGCGAAGCTGTCTGATACCAGAGGCGCGCCATCAGCGCATAGAAGAATCCGAAGGCCAGGGCGCCAAGGATCACGCCGGGCCAGCGATAGCGGCGATAGAGATCGCCGCCGAAGCTCATGTTGGGAAACCACACATGCGTGCCATTCACAATGCCCGTCTTGGTTTCACCCATCACCTCCTTGGCGATCAGGTGACCATCGTTGATTTCCGGCCGATCCGGTTTCAGGTGTTTGGGCACCCAGAGGTACAGCAAGCCCCGCAGGCCCCTGTTGCCGGCCGGCGGCAGCTGCGAGCCCGGGGGATGGAAGAGGAATGGATCGCTGGAGGGGAAGAGCTCTCGCCCGATCAGGGCGATGCTGCCGGCTTCGGGTCTGGCCTGCAGCAGCGCCTTGCCGATCACGGCGGCACGGGCCGTCACATCCTGGGAGCGCGTCGCCTGGAAGGCGGGGCTGTCCCGCAGGCCGGCCATGAGTGGAATGAAGACAAGCCCGAACAGCACCAGAGCCAGGGCCAGCCAGCGCAGCAGGCTGGCCGGCAGGTCGGTCATCCACAGTCCGCCGAGCAGCAGCAGCAGCGGGAAGATCAGCAGCGCCCTGCCGCCGGACATGGCGCCCAGCGCCAGGGACAGCAGCGTGAGCACGATCAGCACCCCAGCCAGTGCTCTGCGGGACCAGGCGGCGCCCGCCGGGCCGGAGCGCAGGCAGAGCAGCACGGCCAGGGGAGCCAGCAGCGGGAAGAGATTGCGCAGGCGCAGGAAGGGAACAAACAGCGTGTCGGCCCGCCAGAGCTTTGTGGTCCAGAAGATGTAATTAGTGCTGCTGCGATCGAGCGTGCCGGAGCCCATGCCTGTGATCAGATAGGCGCAGGTGAACAGCCCCGTCACCAGCACCAGAAGGGGGAGTCTGCGCTGCATCGCCGGGCTGAGGGGGAGGGGCTGCAGGCGGAGCAGGAGGGGCCGGTTCAACAGCCCGGCCAGAACGATCGCCGTGGACACGATCCCCCAGAGGGCCTGGGCCGGTTCCACGGCGATCGCCCAGCCCTGCAGCGGGGCAGGCGCCTGGTCGGCAGTCCAGGCGAGCAGACCGGCACCGAGCCCCCAGCGGATGAAGCCCGCCAGGGTGATCACGGTGACCGGGGGCAGGGGCATGCGGTTGATCCAGGGCCGCTCCAGCCAGAGGGCCGTGAGCAGCAGCACCAGCGACCAGCAACACCAGGCCATGGCCAGAGGGCGGCC
>Ga0172376_10001552_pt1 | contig 29227 bp, 28 predicted proteins | sample Lak35m_FD_121114 | JGI IMG/M metagenome (GOLD analysis project Ga0172376, IMG submission 121114) | Freshwater microbial communities from Kabuno Bay, South-Kivu, Congo - kab_092012_35m | ecosystem: Environmental > Aquatic > Freshwater > Lake | place: Democratic Republic of the Congo: South-Kivu...
TGACTCTGCGGATTATTGGCGTCGGAGTTGTAGTAGATACAAAACCATGCGGAAGAAGTTGCGGTCATTGCAACCTGCGTTTTCTTCACTTTGTACGTAATTGCCGTGTCGCGCAGATTGTATTGATGGAAGTCGGTGTAATGCGTTCCGTTAACAGGAACGTAATAATACATCGTATCACCATCAACAATGTTTCCGAAAACATCATGAATCTCCATTGAACTTTGCGCATTCAATGAGCCGGTAAATAAAAAAGCGGCAATAGCCGCTTTAGAAAATATTTTCTTCATGGTGATTAGTGTGAAACCACTAGGCGTTTCGTTGCTACTTGCTTTCCATCAACTTCCATTGAAGTGAAGTAAACTCCGTTTTCAAGAGTTGATACATCCATCTTCATAGTTCCCTGCATATCAGAAAGTGATTCAGTTCTCACAACTGCACCAAGCATATTGTAGATCACAAGTTTCGCTTCACCTTTTCCGAAAGAGCTTCCGAGGTTGTAGTTCATTGAGAAAACAGAAGAAGCAGGATTCGGATTCGGAGTTCCGATGTTTGCTTTCACCATTGAAAGGTTGTTCACTGAAGTCTGACCAACAATATATTCAATGAAGAAATATGCAGAGTCAGAAGGATTCGCAGTGTTGAAAACAGAATAACGAACCAGTGAAGTGCCGATTGCGTTGTTCGGAGTGAAGTCAGTGATGAGCTGGAAGCTTGCACCTGCGTTCATTGCAACATTTCCGGAAAGAACTGTGTTCGGAGTATAGCAGTTCTGGTTTGTACAGAAATAGAAAGTACATCCCGGATCAGCTTGCGATTGAATTGCTTTGCGCACTTTCGCAGTTACAGGACTTGAAGACATGTTATGTACTTCGAAGTCGTGAGTTTCAATAGCTGTAGACTGATCTACATAGTAAGTAATAGTTGAGCCGTTAGTTACTGTCTGGCTGCCGGCATCAAGAATATGAAAACTTTGAGCGGATACACCGAATGCTGCAAAGCCTAAGATCGAAGAGAGTACTAGTTTTTTCATGCCTTTGATTTGTTTGGTATTAACTGTTGAGCTATTACAAACATAATGAAACAAAATCTGAATTCAATGACCGCATAGAGGGTTATTTCGACCATTTGTCAATTCTGGGCAAGAATTGATCAATAATGCCATACTAAAACGATGCCGATTCTGGCGCGGAATTTGCCCTCTATTAAAGGCTAATGCCTAATTTTACATTGCTCAACAAAACGATTTACACCAAAAATTATGAAAAAGGTTTTCTCTACAATGCAAATTGCCGCAGCTTTTCTGCTGTTTACTGCATTCACTCTTAAACAAGACAATCTTCAGAAGCTTGCAGCGGTTGATGTAAAAGGTCTTGACGGTAAAATCATTAATACCGGAAGCTTCAGCAACAACGGTAAACCGATTGTGGTTTCGTTTTGGGCAACATGGTGTGCGCCTTGTAAAAAGGAATTGAATGAGATTGCAGAAGTTTATGAAGAGTGGCAGAAGGAAACAGGTGTTAAAGTAATCGCGGTTTCCATTGATGATGCACGTAATTCTCCGAAGGTGAAACCTTATGTTGAGCAGCAGGAATGGACGTATGAAGTTTATCTGGACGAGAACCAGGATTTCAAACGCGCTATGAACGTCAACAACGTTCCGCACACATTCGTATTGAACGGCAATAATGAAGTTACATGGCAAACAAATGTGTACAACCCGAATGGCGGTGTTGAAGACATCTACAAACATGTGAAAGAAGCCGCTGCAGCAGCAGAGAAAAAATAATCGCACTTAATTAAACGCTAAGAAGTGAAGAAATTTTTAGTTCTGATTCCGGTTGCCCTTTCCGGAATTTTTTGTGATTTACATGCGCAGATCCCGGGAATGGGAAATGGGCAGATTCACGGGAATTTTCAGATTGATGCGCAGTACTACAATCCTGACTCAGCAATCGGAGCTCCTGCTGTTCCTGAAAAAGCTTTATCAAACGGATTCGGAAACCTGATTTATACGAATGGCAAGTTCATGGCCGGAATACGCTATGAACATTACCTGAATGTAATGCAAGGATTTCCGGTTGATTATAAGGGAACAGGTATCCCTTATCGCTTTGCGACATATAACAACGACGGTCTTGAAATTACCGTAGGAAGCAGTTATGATCAATTCGGCAGCGGCATTGTTTATCGCGCTTTCGAAGATCGTGGATTGGGATATGACAACGCGCTGGATGGTGCGCGTGTACGCTTTACCAAGGTAAAAGGTCTTGCCATCAAGGGAATCTGGGGCAAGCAACGTACGTTTTTTACTTCATCGCCGGGAATTGTACGCGGTATCGACGGAGAAATCAACCTGAACACTTTGCTCGGCCATAAAATGGACTCGTGCAAAACCACATTCATCATCGGCGGTAATTTCGTAAGTCGTTATCAGATTGATCAGAACCCGCTTCTTGATATGCCGCAGAATGTCGGTGCGTGGAGCGCTCGTATGAACATCATTCGTCCGAAACTGAATTTGTTTGGTGAGTGGGGATACAAAATCAACGATCCTACACTGGGAAACAACTACATCTATAAACCCGGAACAGCTTTGTTCGTGAGCGCGACTTATGCAACGAAAGGTTTGGGAATTATGGTGGCAGCAAAACAGATTGACAATTTCGGATTCCGCTCCGATCGTGATGCCGCAGGAAATACTGCGATCATCAATTATCTTCCTGCTTTGACCAAACAGCATACATATCAGTTGGCGGCATATTATCCGTACGCGACACAGCCTAACGGAGAAATTTCATGGCAAGCTGAAATAGGTTACAAATTCAAAAAAGGAACTGCGCTCGGCGGTAAATACGGGACTAGTCTTACACTGAACTACTCACAGGCACACGGACTTGATTCTACCGAACTTCATGACGAAGCAACAACTGCGCTCGGTTATGAAACAAATCTTTTCGGATTGGGCGCATTATATTTTCAGGATGTGAATATTGAAGTGTTCAAGAAGTTCAGCCCGAAATTCAAAGGAACATTCCTCACAGGTGTTCTGCAATACAACAAGAATGTCATTGAAGGAAAAATCGGTTATCCGATCATAATGACACATTACGCTGTATTCGATTTGATTTTCAAACTGAATGACAAACTTACATTCCGTACAGATCTCGAGCATATGTACGCGAAAGAAGATTTCGGCAGCTGGGGAATGGCATTGGCTGAACTTACAATCGGAGAGCACTTCTTCGCTGCGGCAATGGATCAATATAACTACGGCAACAAGCACGAGGAGCTGCGCATTCACTATGTAAATGCACAAGCAGGCTATTATTGGGGTACAAACCGAATTGTTGTAGGTTATGGTAAACAGCGTGCAGGTATTTTCTGCGTAGGAGGTGTGTGTCGTTTCGTTCCTGCATCCAACGGTTTCACAATTTCAATGACCAGTTCATTTTAACAATTGAATTGATTAAATTAGATCGAATGAAAAACGCAAAATATATTTCTGTTGCTGCTGTTGCTGCCGTATTTCTCTTCAGCATGTGCGATTACGTAACCTCGCCGCGTGACGTGGTAATTAACGGAGGCGGAACCTTTGATACAACCAAACGCGTCGCACTGATTGAAGAATGGACAGGTCACACGTGCATTGCTTGTCCTGCCGCTGCGCGTGACATTCATACCCTTGATTCTATTTACGGAGAATCTTTCATCGCGATTTCCATTCACGATGATTGGTTTGCAGAACCATGTCCTCCACACGCCCTGCCTAGCTGCGCTACTCCGGGGAGTGGTGCTTTCGCTGAAGATTTCCGTTGCCCGACCGGCGAAAGTTACAGCGCTGCATGGCCCGTAGGCCCCTCTTCACCTCCTCAAGGAATGGTAAACAGATTACATCCCTCCGACCAAGTTATGAATCGCGGATCTTGGCCCGGATTGGTTGACAGTGTTGTTAATGAACTTGCAGCGACCTCCATCCATGTTGAGCCAACTTACAACGCAGCTACGCGCGCACTTACGTTCAACGTGTGGGGTGTTTGGATGCAGGCGTATACAGGCGATCTTAACGTTGCTGTAATGCTTACAGAAAGCGGAATGGTGGGTTGGCAGACCGACGGTAATTCCTGCGATTCTCAATTCGTATTCGAACACGTACTGCGTGAATGTGTGAACACGCCGGGATCAATCACCGGTTCTCCGGTGTTCTCCGGCACTTCCGCTATCGGAACCCGTTGGTCATATACACTTCCAACTGCTTACACAGTGCCGGTTGCGTTTGACGCTTCACACTGTCATCTCGTGGCAATCCTATACAACACCACAACACAGGAAGTAATTCAAGCCTGGGAAGAAGACCTATAGCAGGTATTGGCCTAACTTTGCACTATGAAATTACGCCTGCTCTTTTTTGCTCTTCTGATTACAGCTTCTGTTTCAGCGCAACAAACTTTCCGCGCCGGACTTATTGGCGGATTAAGCGGCTGTCAGATTCATGGCGACAGCTATTCGGGATATCGGCAATTGGGTTATGTAGCAGGTGCTTTTGTGCAAACGAATCCTGATGCTCAGGTGCAGTTTGTTATGGAAATGCAGTATTCCAAAAAAGGAAGCCGCAAACTCACAAATCCCAACATCGGCGATTACACGTACTTCGAATTACGAATGAATTACATTGAAGTACCGTTGCTGGTTCGATACGGATCTAAACACATTTTCATTGAAGGAGGCGCTTCACTCGGTTATCTTTTCAAAGTGCGCGAGTGGGACAGTTACTCGGAAATCACACCTCGCGATTTCAAGAAAATGGAATTGTCCGCAGTTCTGGGAATCGGATATCGCCTCAATGATAAATTCAGTTTGGATTTCAGAAGTGTCAACTCATTGCTTCCTGTGAAAAAATTCGGGCCCATTTTGTATCCGGTTTGGTATCAGGATTTATTTAACATGGGCATGTACAACAACGTGATTACTCTTTCTGTTGTTTATACATTGCCGAACGGTAAAGAATAAAATTATGAGCGGGAAGAAAATTGTTGTTGCGATAACAGGTGCCAGCGGATCGGGTTATGCAGATGTGTTGTTGCGGAAACTCTCTGCATTGAAGAATCAGATTGCGCATGTCGGAGTTGTGATGTCGGACAACGCAAAACTCATTTGGAAATCGGAACGCAGCAATGAATCATGGAACGGTCATGGCTTTGCATTTTACGATCGTAAAGATTTCAATGCTCCGTTTGCATCCGGCTCGGCAAAATATGATGCGATGATTGTTGTACCCTGTTCAATGGGTACACTCGGTCGTATTGCGCACGGAATTTCTGACGATCTGATTACACGCGCTGCAGATGTAATGCTCAAAGAACGTCGTAAACTTATTCTGGTTACGCGTGATACGCCCTTGAGTCTGATTCACATCAACAACATGAAAACTGTTACAGAAGCAGGCGGAATCATCTGCCCGGCTTCTCCTTCTTTCTACAGCAACCCGAAAACAATAGACGAAGCAGCTGCTACCGTTGTTGATCGCGTAATTGATCTGTGCGGGCTCGACCAGCAAAGTTTCCGCTGGGGCGAAACAAAATAATCCTGCCCACTTCCGCGACATTCTGACTACGGTGATTTTCAGTGGATTTTTCTTTCTGAAAAGCAGGATGTTAGCAACTCTAATTCCATTCTTATAGGAATTTTAACATTGCAGATGTATCTTGGATTCACTGTTTAGCGTTAAAGCATTGTTGAATTCATTCAACAGAAAGTAAAGGAGAGATAGATTATGCTTGAGTTCAGTAAACACATCCTTAAAAGCGTGAGCTTCGACCGCGCTTTGTTTCAGAAAGAATTAATGAAAATGCTTCATCGCCTGAAGCCTGATGAAGCGCTATTACTCAAAGCCTGGGCATTGACCACTTTCGGTCATCTGTACGGCGATCTGATCCGTGAAGCGTATCAGAATTTCGCGCGTACGTAGAATTTCATTCTTCGAGGAATCTGATATTCCTCTTCAACCCTTCGAACTTCGTTCGCTTTACCGCTGACTTACGGAATAATTCCCGGAACACTTCTTCTGTTATTTCCGTCCATTCATCACGCGTCATGCTGAGTAATTTCTGATTGGCATTGAAGCGCGACTCTGAATGCGGAGCAGAGAATCGATTCCACGGGCAAACATCCTGACAGATGTCGCAACCGAACATGTGGTTCTGAAATTTTCCTTTCTCACTTTCCGGAATTGCAGACTTCAATTCAATTGTGAAATATGAAATGCATTTGCTTCCGTCAACTACATGCGGATTCACAATTGCATCTGTCGGGCAAGCATCAATGCAACGCGTACACGTACCGCAGAAATCACCGATAGGCTGATCGTACTCCAACTCGATATCAAGAATGAGTTCTGCAATAAAGAAAAAAGATCCGGATTTTTTATTGATAAGATTCGCGTTCTTGCCGATCCAACCCAATCCGCTTTTCTTCGCCCATGCTTTGTCCATCACGGGTGCTGAATCTACAAACGCGCGACCGCCAATACTTCTTCCGATTTTTTCTTCCAGCGTATTCAGCATTTCGTGAAGTTTATCTTTAATCACAAAGTGATAATCTTCACCGTATGCGTACTTTGAAATTCTCGGTGCAAGTGAATCGTGTTGCGTCTCATCAGTGTAATAATTCAGTAAAAGAGAAATCACACTCTTCGCTCCCGGCACAAGCTTCCCTGGATCGAGACGCATATCGAAATGGTTATTCATATAACTCATTTCTCCATGCATGTTGCTCTTCAGCCATTGCTCCAATCGCGGCGCTTCTTCCTCGAGAAATCCTGCTTCTGAAATTCCGCAATAATCAAATCCGAGACGTTTCGCCTCCGATTTCACAATCGCAGTATGTGCAGCTTTACTCAAAGTTGTTGTGCTGATGAACTATTCTCCGAACAACGTTCCGCTGTCACGCGTTGGGATTTTTCCGAGATGCTTATACGCAAGATCCGTAGCCTGACGTCCACGTGGTGTGCGGATCAGATAACCTTCTTTGATCAGAAACGGTTCGTATACTTCTTCAATCGTTCCTGCTTCTTCACTAACGGCAGTGGAAATAGTTGTGATACCGACAGGTCCGCCTTTAAATTTCTCGATGATTGCAGAAAGAATACGAATATCCATTTCATCCAATCCGTTCTTATCAACGTTCAATGCTTTCAATGAAAGCTGCGCAATAGCCATATCAATAGATCCGTTTCCTTTGATCTGCGCGAAGTCGCGCACACGACGTAACAACGCATTCGCAATACGCGGAGTGCCTCTGCTGCGACGTGCAATTTCATAAGCAGCTTCTTCGCTGATCGGAACATTCAGAATTCCCGCAGAGCGCTCAACGATTGAACTGAGTAATTTCGCATCGTAATACTCAAGCCGCGATGTAATTCCGAAACGCGCACGCAACGGTGATGTAAGCAAGCCGGAACGTGTGGTAGCACCAACAAGAGTGAATGGATTCAGATTGATCTGCACTGTTCGTGCATTCGGGCCGCTGTCGAGCATAATATCGATGCGGTAATCTTCCATCGCAGAGTAGAGATATTCTTCCACCACCGGACTCAGGCGATGAATTTCATCAATGAAAAGCACATCGTACTTATCAAGATTCGTGAGCAATCCTGCAAGATCACCCGGCTTGTCGAGCACAGGACCTGAAGTTGTTTTCATACTCACGCCCAACTCCTGCGCAATGATATTTGCAAGCGTGGTTTTACCTAAACCCGGAGGGCCATGAAGCAATACATGATCCAATGCTTCTTCCCGTTGCTTCGCTGCCTGAACAAAAATTCTGAGGTTCTCCACTACTCCGTCCTGTCCGGAGAAATCTTCGAACTCCTGCGGACGCAATAATTTATCTGCTTCTCTTTCAGAGGGAGAAGTGTTCTCGTTTTCCGGATCCAGATTAGGATTCATTGTGTAAATGTACGAATTACGGATTGGGGATTGGGGATTGGAGAATGGGAATTGGGGAATGGGGATTGGGATTGGGGATTCGGAACAGTGAACGGATAAACGGTAAACGATCGAACAGTGAGCGATGAAAGATCGAACAGTGAACGATCGAACGGTGAACGATCGAACGGTGAACAGTGAACACATCACAACATCTTGACAAACTTATTCTCCGGCGCTATTGCGCGCAGAATTTCCGTCCAGTAGATAATGGCGTAGAAGGAATATGTTGGTGAATTGAACTTGCCCGGTATGTACGGATTGTTGCGAACCATCCAGCGCACACCTGCATCTGCACCAACACCTAGCCATCGCGTAGCACGGAACCCGATACTGAATCCGGTTTCATAAACCACAATCGATTGTTTTGCATGAAAAATTTTCTCATCGTTAACGCGGTGCATATATCTCGATCGTCCTACACCGAGCTGGAATGGAATAATACTGAACTTCCATTTTCCTTTGCGATAGAAAACATACCGTGCGTACCACGAAACATAATCCATTCGGATTTCCGCCAATGCAGAATCCATGATTCCGCCTTCTGATGTGAAAAATATTTTACGTTCGATATCATCATCGAGTCGATAATATCCAATTCCCAATTGAATCAGGTTTCCGAAATCCGCAGCCGCTTTTATTCCCCATATCTGCGCTTTGCGATTGCTGATGAAAGAGTTCTTTCCATCGAGTCCGCCGCCGAGTGTTATGCGCTCATGAAAACTTTTATTGATTGAATCGTGCACAGGATTGCTCTTCTGCGCTTTTGAGCAGAAGCAAATCAACATCAGAACTGAAAAGAGTAAACTTTGGCAGCGCACGTTCATCCAAAAAAAAGGGTCGCAAAATGCGACCCGTATAATTTAGTGTTGACCTCCGCCATCTTCTTCGCCATCGCGAAGCGGAACTGTCTGAGGAATGAAGTCGGCTTCATCACCCGGCTTACTGTAATCGTAAGCCCAGCGGTGAACTTCCGGAAGAGCGCCCGGCCAGTTGCCATGGATGTTCGCCATAGGCGTGGTCCATTCCAGAGTGTTCGAACCATAAGGGTTCTGCGAGGACTTTGTTCCGCGGAAAATACTGTAGAAGAAATTAAAGAGGAAAATAACCTGTGCCAAAGCTCCGAGTATCGCGAAAACCGTGATGAGCACGTTGATATCCTGAAGATTTTCGAACATAGGGAACTCCATGTTGGTATAATAACGACGCGGTACTCCGGCAAGACCGATGAAATGCATCGGGAAGAATACACCGTAAGCGCTGATGAACGTCAACCAGAAATGCAGATATCCCAGATTTTTATTCATGTGGCGCAGGAATAATTTCGGGAACCAATGATATACACCGGCAAGCATTCCGAAGATTGCAGACACACCCATCACTATGTGGAAGTGCGCAACTACGAAATAAGTATCATGTACATTGATGTCCAGAGCAGAATCTGCGAGAATAATACCCGTAACGCCGCCTGTAATGAATGTGGAAACGAGTGCAATTGCGAACAACATTCCCGGGGTGAACTGAATATTACCTTTCCACAGTGTAGTGATGTAGTTAAACGCTTTTACCGCTGAAGGAATCGCAATAAGGAGCGTTGTGAATACAAACACCGAACCGAGGAATGGATTCATACCTGTAATGTACATGTGGTGACCCCAAACGATGAATGAGAGGAATCCAATAGCGAGGATTGAAGTGATCATCGCGCGGTAACCGAAGATCGGTTTACGTGAGTTTACAGAGATGATTTCTGAAGTAAGACCGAGTGCAGGAAGAATGATGATGTATACTTCCGGGTGACCGAGGAACCAGAAAAGGTGTTCGAAAAGAATCGGACTTCCACCGGATTGCGAAAGGGCTTCTCCGCCGATATAGATATCAGAAAGGTAGAAGCTCGTTCCGAAGCTGCGGTCGAAAATGAGCAACAAAGCGCAGGAGAAAAGCACAGGAAAAGAGAGAACACCAAGGATTGCGGTTACAAGGAAAGCCCAGATTGTAAGCGGCAGGCGCGTCATCTTCATTCCTTTCGTACGTAAGTTCAGGATGGTGATAATGTAATTCAATCCACCGAGCAACGAAGACACGATGAAGAACGACATTGAAACGAGCCAAAGCGTCATACCTAATCCTGAACCCGGCATTGCTTTTTCAAGAGCAGAAAGCGGAGGGTAAACTGTCCAACCACCTGATGCAGCTCCGTCTTCAATGAACAACGAGATTGTCATTGTTGCAGAAGAAAGGAAGAAGAACCAGTAGGAAAGCATGTTCAAGAATCCTGACGCCATATCACGTGCACCGATCTGATAAGGAATCAAAAGGTTACTGAATGTTCCGGAAAGACCGCCTGTCAATACCATGAACACCATGATCGTACCGTGAATAGTAACAAGTGCCATGTAAGCATTCGGATCAAGGACGCCGTCAGGACCCCACTTGTCGCCCATCACTGCATTGATGAATGCAAACTTCTCCCCCGGCCACGCCAATTGCAGACGGAAAATAATTGACATCACCATTGCGATAACAGCCATAATCACCGCGGTGATCAGGAACTGTCGTGAGATCATCTTGTGATCCATGCTGAAGACATACTTCGACACGAACGACTCATGGTGTTCGTGATCGTCGTGATGCCCGTGATGCGCATGAGCATCATGCTCCAGAGATTGTGCATGAAGTTCATTGTGTGCGTGCATATCAGCTGCCATATTCTTCTCTTTTTTTATTGTTGTTCTCCTTGCGGAGATAATTCGTAATAGTCAGTTTATTTAACCTGTGCTGTTTTTTCTGCAGGAAGGAATTCTGTATGACGGTTCATGAAAGCCTCATACTGTTCTTTAGTTCCTACCACAATCTTAATCTGCATGTTGTAGTGCGCAGCACCGCATATTTTGTTACACAACAACACGTAATCAAACTCCGGATTTCCCGTGATCTTACGCATCTCTTCAGTTGTAACAACCGGCTTGAAGTGGAAGAAAGTTTCCATTCCCGGAACCATGTTCATCTGAGCACGGAAATGAGGGAAATACGCACTGTGAATTACATCTTGTGAGCGGAAACGGAAGTTCACTTCTTCGTTTACCGGAATGAAAAGTGTATCGGAAATAATCACATCATCGTGTCCGGCAACATCCGATGAATCAAGACCCAAAACGTTTGCGTCAAGAATCAAACGGTAATTAGCTTTCCCGAGTTTGTTATCCTCACCTGAATAACGTGCAGTGAAGCCGAACTGTTTCGCGTAAACTTCCACCACACGAACATTCGCTTCAGCAGGCTGAAGCGTCTTATTCCACAAGCGGATTCCCATAAAAATGATCACAAAGAGAACGACTGCAGGTACACCGGTCCAAAGCATTTCAAGCTTATTGTTGTGGGCGAAGTAGTCCGCACGACGATCAGAGCGGCCATAATACTTCCATGCCATGACGAACAAAAATGTATTTGTCAAAAGGAATACGATCCAAATAACAATCATGTTGAAGTTCATCAGCCAGTCAATGTCAACACCATGTTCTGATGCGGAAACCGGAAGCAAGAGGTCTTTGTAACTGAAAAGGCACCAGAGACTGAACGTCCACAGGAATATCATAAACAGGAACATCAATCTTGAGTTCAGTTTATTGTCTTTATCAGTAACCTTGTTCGGGTCAACACCTTTCAACTTCGCGGAGAGTTCCACAACACGGACCAACTGCCAGATTGCTGCGGCCGCGAGTATCAGGATAAAATAGATTACGAACTTCATATTATTTGTATTGTGTCGTTCAGTTTATAATAATGCCTTTGAGCAAAACAGTTTATTGATGGTGATGAATTCCTTCCGGCAACAACGCATGGTTCTGTGCAAGGATCGGTTGCTTTGAAAGCGCGCGAAGTGTCCAGAATACGAAGAACGAAAGGAAAGCAACGAACATTCCGATTTCAATGAATCCGATACCCCAGTTGTTTCCTACTGTTCCCGGCATAACAAGCAGGAAGGTGTCTGTCCAGTGGAAGAACAAAGTGAGAAGACCCACGAAGAATACATAAGACTTATTACGTTTTGAATCGCGTGACATAAGCACCAACATCGGGAACACGAAGTTCACAAGCATGGTGATCCAGAAAAGTCCGCGGTATTGTTCCCAACGCTGCATGTAATAAACAACTTCTTCAGGAATGTTTGAATACCAGATGAGCATGAATTGTGAGAACCACAAGTATGTCCACAGGAAGCTGATTGCAAACATCCATTTACCAAGATCGTGCATGTGACTTGGGTTAACGAATTCGAGTTGTCCTCGTGATTTCAAGTGAATAGCAAGGAGGTTAAATGCGATCATTGCGCTGATCCACCATCCTGCGAAGTTGTACCAACCGAAGAGTGTACTGAACCAATGTGTGTCGATAGACATGATCACATCCCAAGTGAACACTGAAGAAGTAAATCCAAAGAACACGAGGAAAATAGCAGCGTTCTTAAGGTTCTTCATCCAGTTTGCAGAGCGCGATTCAAAAGAAGCCATTTGATCTTCTGCAGCCTGATTTTTGCGCGTCCAGTTCTGATACCACCACCATCCGAGGATGAACAAAAACGTACGTCCGTAATAGAAAATGCGGTTGAAGTACGGCTCCTTGTGCTGCATGATCGGATCGTTCGTGTAAGCATCAGCATCTTGCCAGTGGTAAAGGTGGTGGAAGTGAAAATCTCCCGCGATGATTACAAGTGCAATCATTGCCATTCCTATCCAGAGGAAATCACCAACTGCGCTGAACACGCGCATGAATACAGTGCTCCATGATGCCTGAGCAGCATACTGCATCGCATAGAAGAACAAAGCTGCCAACGCCAATCCCCCGAAGAAGTAGCCGTTCACTAGTAGGTTCGCCCAAACACGCTGACCGAGCGATCCGGTATGATCATGATGTTCTGCTCCGCCATGTTCGCCGTGTGCAGCTTCCGGTGCATGCCAAAGGATGATGCCCAGAATCAACATCAGCAAGCCGATTCCGCAGATAATCCAGAGATTCTTCTGCATCTTCGGGCTGAAGTGATAAGTCAGATTGTTAGTATTAACGTGGCTCATATGCTTACTTGCAGTTTTCTTGAGTATTCAAATGCTTATTTAGGTTGAACAGGTGCAGTTGCTTTTGTTGAATCAGCAGCAACTGTTTCTGTCATTTTCTTCTGGTAATCCGCCATGCTCGTGTTTCCACGACCGAGGCGCTCAACATACAACACAACTTTCCAACGTTCTTCCGGAGAAAGTTGAGATGCGTATGATCCCATAACACCTTTTCCGTAAGTGATCACGTGATATACGTGTCCGTCTGTGAGTGTTCCTTTCTTGTGAAGATCCAAAAAGCTTGGCGGCTGGTTCGGATACTTCTCTGAAGTAACCAATTTACCTTGACCATCACCGGCGTCACCGTGACAGTAAACGCAGAAGCGATCGTAATAGAATTTGCCTTCCATCTCAACGCTGTCGTTACGCATTGAAGCTGGAACTTTCCAGAATGCAGATGCAAGACTGTCGCCCATTGCGTTGTTCTCGTATGGGAAAGGAGTCCATCCACGAGCAACAGTTCCATCAGGCGGAAGCAAATTCGTCATGCTGTCTTTCATCGCATCATTGATGAATTCCAGGTTAGCTTCAGGGCCGACACCTCTGTACATATCGGGCATAAATTCCATACCCGGGCTATCCGGATTCTCCTTAACGCATGAACTGAACATTGCTGCAGAAGCGAATGCTACTGTTCCGAGTGCGAGGATGGTATATTTTTTCACTTTCATATCTGTAAATTCAGATAATGTTATTTCACGTTTACTTCGTCTGCACCGGTTTCGCGGAGCATGCTTACAATTTTGGCTTCATCTTCTGATTTCGCTTCGATAAGAATCAGGAAGCGGTCATCAGTTGTACGCGGATCAGGGTTCTTAGGAGAAACTCCAGGAAGAATCCAGCTGCGCAGGAAGTATGTAATTGCCATACCGTGACCGGCACAGAACACTGTTAATTCGAATGTCACCGGAATGAAAGCAGGCCAGTTCATGAAATAATACATGCTTGGCTTACCACCGATATCCTGTGGCCAATCAGACACCATCATAAACCACGTCATGAGGATTGCAAGTGATGTACCTGTGATTCCGTAGATGAACGCACAAATTGCAATGCGTGTGCGCGGCAATCCGAGAGCAGGATCAAGACCGTGGATTGGGAACGGAGAGAAAACATCCTTGATGCGCACTTTATTCGCGCGGATCTTTTTCACGCCTTCGAGACACAATTCCTCGTCGGTGTAAATCCCATGTATCGTTTTAGTTGCTGACATAATTCTTATCAGATAATATTTTAGTGATGTGCACCTGCCTGTTCCGCAGCAGCACGACGGTTCTTATGTTCTTCACTTGATGACTTCACGATCATCTTCAATTCGCTCAATGCAATTACAGGGAATGTGCGTGCGAACAGAAGGAACGCCGAGAAGAAAAGTCCGATTGTACCGATGAAGATTCCGATTTCAACCCAAGTCGGGTGATACATTGTCCAGTTCGCCGGCATGTAATCGCGGTGCAATGAAGTCACGATGATTACGAAACGCTCGAACCACATACCGATGTTCACAACGATTGAAAGGAGGAACATTGCATGGAGACTCGTACGGATTTTCTTGAACCAGAAGAGCTGCGGAGAAATTACGTTACAAGTCATCATTCCCCAGTAACTCCACCAGTAAGGACCGGTAGCACGGTTCATGAACGCGTAACCTTCGTATTCAACTCCTGAATACCATGAGATGAAAAGCTCAGAGAGATACGCAACACCAACCATTGAACCGGTCAATGTGATGATAATACACATCATTTCCATGTGCTGAATTGTGATGTAATGCTCGAGGCTGAATACTTTACGCATGATCAACAGGAGTGTTGATACCATCGCGAATCCGGAGAATACCGCACCTGCAACGAAGTAAGGAGGGAAGATGGTGGTGTGCCAACCCGGAAGGATTGACGTTGCGAAGTCCATGGATACTATAGAGTGTACAGAGAATACGAGTGGTGTAGAAAGACCTGCAAGTACCAATGAAACTTCTTCGAAACGCTGCCAGTCTTTAGCACGACCGCTCCAGCCGAAGCTGAGGATGCGATAGATTTTGTGCTGCATCGGCTTACCTGCGATTTTGAAACGATCACGGATAGCGCCGAAGTCAGGAATAAGTCCGATGTACCAGAACACCAATGAAATGGAGAAGTAAGTTGATACTGCGAATACGTCCCATGTCAATGGTGAATTGAAGTTCACCCACAATGACCCGAATTGGTTAGCGTGAGGAAACAGCCAGTAATCCAACCAAGGACGCCCTGTGTGCATTGTTACGAATACCGCTGCGCACATTACGGCGAAGATGGTCATCGCTTCAGCAGAACGGTTGATCGCCATACGCCATTTCTGACGGAACAAAAGGAGTACCGCCGAGATAAGTGTACCGGCGTGACCGATACCGATCCACCAAACGAAGTTGGTGATATCCCACGCCCAACCTACAGTTTTGTTAGCACCCCACTGTCCGATACCGGTTCCGACTGTGTATGCCAAGCAGCCGAATCCCCAGAGGAATGTTGCTGCAGCAATCGTGAATACGAGATGCCAATACTTATTGGCTTTCCCTTCAATCGGACGCGCGATATCAGCTGTGATGTCGCTGTAGGATTTGTTCCCCAGGATCAGCGGATCTCTTAGCGGTGATTCGTGTTGCATATTTAAATTTTAATCAGTTCGTACTTTATAATTTCAACTTCTTAGATGTGCGCGTTTTGATCGTCGCGGTTCCAAACTTTAGTCATGTAGAACACGTTTGGCTGTGTACCCACAACTTCAAGAACCTCGAACTTGCGTCCGTCTTTAACCATTTTCGACACCTTGCTTTCCGGATCCAAAGCATCCCCGAAGATGATTGCATCAGTAGGACAAGATTGCATACAAGCAGTTTTGATTTCGCCATCAATGATTTTGCGGCCCGCTTTCTTCGCTTCAAGTTTACCAGCCTGAATACGCTGAGCACACATTGAACATTTCTCCATTACACCACGAGCACGTACTGTAACGTCAGGGTTGAGAACCATACGGCCGATATCATCCTGAGCAGGGTTCAATCCTTTGAAGCGGTGGTATTCAACATAGTTGAACCAGTTGAAACGACGCACTTTGTAAGCACAGTTGTTCGCGCAGTAACGTGTTCCAACGCAACGGTTGTACGTCATCTGGTTGAGACCTTCGTTGCTGTGTGTAGTAGCGATAACCGGACAAACCGTTTCGCAACCTGCGTGGTTACAATGCTGACACATTACCGGCTGGAATGCCACTTTCGGATTATCGAAAGTCGGATTCTCCATGTTACGGTAAAGTTCCATTGTGCCCATCTCGCCTTTTTCTTCAGCTTCAGCTTTCACAGTGCCGCTGCTGTAGTAGCGGTCGATACGCAACCAATGCATTTCGCGGCTCTTACGAACTTCATCGCGACCTACAACAGGAACGTTATTTTCAATTGTACATGCAACAACGCAAGCTCCGCAACCGATGCAGGAGTTCAGGTCGATTGCCATGTTCCACTTGTGATTCGGACGTTCGAAGTCGTTCCACAAGTTCACATCTTCAACAGCCTGTTCACCTTTGTAAGTGTGCATCATTACAGCAGGATTTCCTGCGCGCTCATCTTTCAGGTATTCTGCAAGAGTAGTTTCGCGAAGGATGTCCGTGTTACGACCCATCATTGTATGGTGCGTCTGAGTTGCAGCGATACGATATGTTTCGCCGTCAACTTTTGCCACCGAAGCTTCGTAAGCATCATATCCCATTGTTCCTGAAGCAGTGATTGCCACAGCAGGGAAAATGTTCTGTCCGATATTGTCAACGTATTCGTTGAAGCCTTTGCGTCCGTAACCAACAGCGATGCCGATGGTTCCTTTTGCCTGACCCGGCTGCACCCATACAGGAAGTTTCACTGTGTGGCCGTTTGCAGTTACGTTAACAACGTCGAGGTTGTCTTCCATCTGGTCAAAACGCACCATCATTCCTGATTCGGTTTCAACACCGAAGAGGTTCAATGCCTGAGCATCAGCAGGGTGCATGGTTACGTAGTTGTCCCAAGTGATTTTTGTAATAGGATCCGGCATTTCCTGCAACCAAGGGTTGTTTGCCTGATTACCTGATCCCATTGGAGTTTTGCTGTAGATCGCGAGTTCGAATTTGCCGCCTTTCATTGCAGCAATCTGCGATTTCGCATCATCGAGAGAAATTGTTCCGCCAGTGAAAGAAATTCCGCGTCCTGCAGTTGTCGTTACTGCAGCAGGTTGATCTGCCTTAACAGAATCATTTTGTACCGTAACAGTTTTAATAGCGGCTACAGGAGCTTCTTCTGTTTTCACAGGTGCAGTTCCTTCAAAAATACCGTCACGAACACAGTTAATCCAGAATGCATTGAAGTCGCCGTAAACGTTCTGCATGCCTTGCATTCCCTGCCATGTTTCTTTTACATAGCTGAGGTAATCTTTCTTGTTGTCTGCCCAACGCAGGAATGATTCCTGAGCGTGGCGTGTTGAGAACAACGGACGGATTGCAGGCTGCTGAATCGAATAGTGTCCTGTGCGAGGCATATGATCGCCCCAAGCTTCGAGATAGTTGTGATCAGGAAGGATGTAATCGCACAATGCAGCAGTTTCATCAACGTGAGATCCGAATGAAATCTTGGTTGAAGCTTTTTTCATTGCTGCTTCAAATCCAAGCGCTTTCGGAGCAGAGTAAACAGGATTGCTGTTGTAGATAATCACAGTATCAACAGAAGATCCGAGTTTCTCAACAAGGCTCTTCATTGCTGCATCATCACCTTGGTGAGTGAAATCTTCAACAGAAGTATTGATTGTTGATCCGTAAGCACCGATTGCTTTGTTGATTTCGTTTACCACGAGCTGAATTGCAGCGTCGTTTGAACCGCAAACCACGAGTGCTTTTCCTTTAGCAGCTTTCAGCGCGTCAGCAACAGTCTGAATTTCTTTCGAAAGAACAGAAGAAGCTGAACCTGCACCGCCAACTCCGTTAAGAAGTCCGAGTGCAACCTGACCTAACTGGGAAGGTTTAACAGGGAAACGCTCATCAGCATTTGCACCAGTGAGTGACAACATTGTTTCGAACTGAAAGTGACGCGACATTGTTTTCTTGTCGGCGCTCACTTTACGTGTCATTCCGTACTGCTTCGCATGTTCAACAGGAGAAATCCAGTTGCCGAGGAAGTCGCAAGACAAGCTCACGATTACATCTGCTTTATCGAAGTTGTAAGTAGGAATCATTGCTTTTCCGAATGAAGAAAGGTTTGCTTTCAGCATTCCGGAATAAGAAACTGCATCGTAAGTAACGTGAGAAACGTTTTTGTACTTCGCAGAGAACTCACCGATTGCGCGGTAAGTTGAAGGAGAGATAATCGTAGAAGAAACGATAGCGATACCTTTTGCAGAAGCAAGTTTGCCACCGATTTCTTTATCTACATCTTCCCATGATTTGTCAGCCCAAGCAGCACCGGATTTAGCTTTAGGTCCGCGCAGACGTGTAGAATCATATACAGAAAGCACAGACGCTTGAGTACGAGAGTTTGTTGCACCCATCGTTACTTTGGAAAGCGTGTTGCCTTCGATTTTGATCGGACGACCTTCACGTGTTTTTACAACAATGCTGCTGTAATCGTGTCCGTCGAAGAAAGTTGAAGCGTACCAGTTTGCAACGCCCGGGATAATTTCATCGGGACGATTAACGTAAGGTACGGATTTGATTACCGGAGCTTCGCACGCAGCGAGTGTAGCTGCAACTGTAGAGAATCCGAGAAACTTCAGGAAGTCGCGGCGGCTTGTGTTCGCTTCGAGAGTTCCTTTGTCTGTAACAAACTCTTCAACCGGGATGTACTCGGCAAATTCACTCTGGTTTTTCTCAACAACTGAAGAATCGTTGTTCAGGTGAGCCAGGCCTTTCCAGTATTTTGTTTCGTTCGCCATAATGTTTGCGATCTGTATTCGGTTCTAAGGAATTTCTTTTTCTGAAGATTAATAGTGACAACGTCCGCATTCGAGTCCGCCGGCCATAGCCACGGTAATCGGCTGACCTTTGTACTTCTCTTTCATCTTCTCGTGCAGTTCGGTGTAATAACCGTTGCCTTCCATTTTAAGCGGAGTGTTGCGGTGACAATCGATACACCATCCCATAGTAAGCGGACGTTGCTGTTCGATAGTTCCCATTTTCTTCACATCGCCGTGACAAGTTTCGCAAGCAACGCCACCTACAACAACGTGTTGCTGGTGTGAGAAGTAAACGTGATCAGGGAGATTGTGCACTTTATTCCAGCGAAGCGGCTGAGGAACGAGTGTGTATGTTCCGTTTGCCGGATCATAACCTGCCGCGGTGTAGATCTTCTGAATTTCTTCTGCAGAACCTTCGTTCTTGGTTTGAGAAATTGCTTTGTGACAGTTCATACAAACATTCACAGAAGGAATGCTTGCGTGCTTTGACTTCTCAACTCCGGAGTGGCAATACTGACATTGAATTCCGTTGTCACCTGCGTGAATTTTGTGAGAGAAGTTAATCGGCTGAGAAGGATGATATCCAACCCACTGATCCGGTTTTACTTCTTCAGCATATACGCCAACACCTTTGAGTACGTACCAACCTTGTACAACGAGGTAGCAGAAGAAGAAGAATCCGAGGAAGCCAACGAGCTTCTTGTTGTTGTTCACCCAAGAGCGACTAGCTGTGAGGAAAGGCTGTGCAGGTTCTTCAGGTTGACCTTCTTTTTCATTGAGCGCGTTACGAAGATGAATTTTTGTAAAGCGAAGCGTTGTGATCAGAACGATCAGAAGTGCGATTATAATCGCGATTATAAACCAAGGATTGTTTTCGTCCTGTACAACTTCCGGTCCAACAGGGCCAGTTGCACCAGGATTAGTTGCCATATCCTGCGGAGGATTTGAAGCATAAGCGAGGATCGCGTCGATCTCTTCGTTCTTCAGATCCGGGAAGCCGGTCATGATGGTTTTGAATTTTGCAGGATACAAACCAGCGATATAAGAGTCACCGGACTTGATAACACCTGCAGGATTCTTCACCCAGTTGTACTTCCAGTCGCCACCGGGTATACGATCGAGAACTCCTTTGAGTCCGGGACCTGTTCCGTTCTTTTCAGAAGCGTAGTGACACGAAGAACATTTTGATTTGAAGAGAGCTTTTCCATCCTGTGCAAATGCATTCGAGGCGAGGACGAAAAATGCCAGAGAGAATAGAACGACTAGGCGTGTGCTTCGTACGTTTTGCCAGAGGCTGTTCATATAGCGATTTTTGCTGTTGGCTATCGGTTAATTCATGCCTTACACTTCAAGGCGTGGCAAATTTAACAGTCACACTTAGTATCTGACCCTTTTCCGACAGAAAAAATGCGCACATTATTTAATTTATAATGATTCTAAATAATTGTTAATTGTGGCAGATTTTTGGAAAAATCGAATGTTTTATGTTTGGTCATTGGATGCGGGGACACGGGCGAAGAACTGTATGGATTGGTCGAAAAAGCGGTGTGAAATGTGGCGTGAAACTTGCTAAATTTGGGCATGATTTTACGCATGCTTTTTATCCTGCTGAGCGGGCTGTTTTCGATGGTTCTGGCGGCACAAAATGCCGATTCTCTACAGACCGGAGTTCACGCTGATCCCAGAGTTAAAGTTCTAGTTTCCAAGCACAAAGAAGTGCTGACGAAAGGTCAGCAGAAGGGATATCGCGTTCAGATTTATTTCGGGGCGGACAAGGCAAAAGCGAAGGAAATCAAGTCGAAATTTATTTCTGCTTACGGTTCTGAAGCGAGGGCTTACGAGATTTACGAAGTGCCGAACTTTAAGATCCGTGTTGGCGACTTCCGGACGCGTTTGGAGGCCTATAGATTCCTGAGAAAGATCAGGGCAGATTACCCGGCGAGCTTTATTGTGGCGTGTGAGATTGAGATGCCGAAGGTGAAATAGACCTGAGAATTGAGAATTGAGACCTTAGACTTTAGACTTTAGAACAAAAAATCCCGCTAACGCGGGATTTTTTTGTTATTCGGAGAGATCGAAATCTTCCAGGAACTTCGTGGTGTAATTTCCTTTGATGAAATTTTCGTCGTTCATCAATCGCAAGTGGAAAGGAATTGTTGTTTTCACGCCTTCCACAACAAATTCGCTTAGTGCGCGACGCATTTTCGCGATTGCTTCTTCGCGAGTTTGCGCCATGGTGATGAGTTTCGCCACCATTGAATCGTAGTTTGGTGGAATCGTATATCCTGCGTAGATGTGCGAATCAACACGAACGCCGTGTCCGCCGGGAGTGTGCAACACCGTGATTTTGCCCGGTGAAGGACGGAATCCGTTGAAAGGGTCTTCTGCGTTAATACGAACTTCGATAGCGTGCAACTGCGGGAAATAATTTTTTCCGGAGATAGGAACGCCTGCAGCGATGAGAATCTGTTCACGGATCAGATCGTAGTCGATAACCTCTTCGGTAACCGGATGCTCAACCTGAATACGCGTATTCATTTCCATGAAATAGAAATTGCGGTGCTTATCGACGAGGAACTCCACTGTTCCAACGCCTTCGTAAGCAACAGCAGCTGCAGCTTTACAAGCAGCTTCACCCATTCTGTCGCGCAGTTCATCTGTCATGAAAGGTGAAGGAGTTTCTTCAGCGAGTTTCTGGTGACGACGCTGGATAGAACAATCGCGTTCAGAGAGGTGACATACTTTTCCGTATTGGTCGCCTGCGATCTGAATTTCAATGTGGCGCGGTTCTTCGATGTATTTTTCCATGTACATCGCGCCGTTTCCGAAAGCAGCTTCCGCTTCTTTGGAAGCCGATTCGAAATTGGTAATGAGTTCTTCTTCATTCCAATTGATACGCATTCCACGACCACCGCCACCTGCAGTTGCTTTGATGATTACGGGATATCCGATTTCAGCTGCATCTTTCTTTGCATGTTCGATATCCACAAGCAAACCTTCGCTACCGGGAACACAAGGTACACCGGCTGCTTTCATTGTTGCTTTTGCGTTGGACTTATCGCCCATTGAATCGATCTGTTCGGGAGTTGCACCGATAAACTTGATGCCGTGCTCTTTGCAGATGCGGGAGAATTTCGAATTTTCAGAGAGGAATCCGTATCCCGGGTGAATAGCATCTGCGTTTGTGATTTCAGCCGCAGCAATGATATTCGGGATATTGAGGTATGAATCTTTACTTGGAGCCGGTCCGATACAAACAGCTTCGTCGGCAAACTTCACATGAAGAGATTCTTTATCGGCTGTAGAATATACCGCAACCGTTTTGATACCCATTTCGCGACATGTGCGGATCACGCGCAAGGCGATTTCTCCGCGGTTTGCGATCAGGATTTTCTTGAACATTTTTTCTTTAGCCATTGTCAGATGGGAGTTGGGAGACGGGAGACGGGAGTTTCCCTACCTCATAATCTCAACGTTGTACATCCAGCTGTTATGCCGGCTCAACCAGGAACAGCGGCTGATCGTATTCAACCGGAGTAGCGTCGTCAACGAGAACTTTAACGATACGTCCGCTTACTTCGCTTTCGATTTCGTTGAAGAGTTTCATTGCTTCAATGATGCAAAGCACTTTTCCTGCTTTGATTTCATCGCCAACGTTTACGAACGAAGGTTTATCAGGAGCGCTTGAGCGGTAGAAAGTACCGATCATCGGAGATTTAACGGTGATCAGATTCGCAGAAGATTCTGATTTTGCTTCAGGAGCTTTTGCTTCTGCAGAAATCTGCGGAGCGGCTTGTTGCATTACCGGTTGTTGCATAGCAACAGGAGCCTGCATCATCGGCATAGCCTGTTGAACAATCACAGGTTGATCTGTCTTGCCTTTTCCGCTGGTCTTGATGGTGATTTTGATATCCTTCGTTTCCAACGCTACTTCACTGGCACCTGATTTAGCAACAAACTTGATCAGATCCTGAATTTCGGTAAGTTTCATTGTGCGTTTTGTTAGTTCTGTTAATAATGCAAGCGTCCAAATATAGTGGTCAACCCTATTCCTGCCCACTCTGTTTTTTCAACAATGCAGGATTGCGCTGATTTCAGGCGTCATACGCCCATTTGATGTAAATACTCCCCCAAGTGAATCCGCCTCCGAAAGCTGCGAGGATGATGTTGTCACCTTTTTTAAATTTCTTTTCGTAATCGTACATCAGCAGCGGAATTGTTCCGGCGGTTGTGTTGCCGTAACGTTCGATGTTCATCAGCATTTTTTCAGGGCCGATTCCCATTCTGTTTGCGGTTGCATCGCAAATACGTTTGTTTGCCTGATGCGGAAGCAGGTATGCAATGTCGTCGGCTTTGAGATTATTTTTCTCCATAATCTTCGCTGAAACTTCTGCCATGTTTACGACAGCGTGTTTGAACACCGCCTGACCTTCCTGATATGCGAAATGTTGTTTTGCGTCAACTGTTTCATGCGAAGCAGGATTCACAGATCCGCCTGCAGGCATGTTGAGGTGTTGAAATCCTGAACCGTCGGTATGCAGAACGAAATCCACGATTCCGTTTTCATCTTCACTTGGTTCGAGAAGCACAGCACCGCCGCCATCACCGAAAATGATGCAAGTTGTGCGGTCTTCGTAATTGATTATCGAAGACATTTTATCGGCGCCGACAACGATAACTTTTTTGTAGCGACCTGACTCGATGAACTGAGCGCCCGTTGCAAGAGCAAACAGGAAGCCGGAACATGCAGCGGACAAATCGAATCCCCATGCATTTTTGAGTCCTGCTTTGTCGCAGATGATATTCGATGTTGACGGGAAAACATAATCGGGAGTAACAGTACCCACGATTACCATATCGATTTCCAGCGGATCAATTCCCTTTTTTTCGAGAATGCTTTTGACAGCGTGAACGCCGATTTCTGAAGTTCCGCGATTCGGACCTTTCATGATGCGGCGCTAGCTGATTCCGGTACGGGAAAGAATCCATTCGTCTGTGGTATCAACGATTTTCTCGAGATCCTTATTGGAGAGTACCGTTTCCGGTAACCATCCGCCCACAGCGGTAATTGCAGCTTTCCTGTTTGCCATAGTTAGAATGCTTTCCGGATTTTATCAGGGAGATTTGCTTTGACCACATCGCGGGAAAGCAGAATCATATTTTTGATTGCGAGCGGACTGGAGATACCGTGACCGATCATCACGTTTCCGTTGACACCGAGAATCGGAGTGCCGCCGTAAATTTCATAATTGAAGCGATCGAGATATTCGTTTTTAACTCCGCTATGCTTCATTGATTCATAAAACGCTTCTGCGAATTTCAGCACTACGTTTCCTGCGAAACCTTCGCACACAATCACATCAGCTTTATCGCCGATGATGTCGCGACCTTCCACATTTCCAACGAAGTTGAAATCCTGGGAATCCTTCATCAATTCGTGAGCAGCCTGAGCAACGAGATTTCCTTTTTCAGGTTCTTCACCGATATTCAGCAAAGCAACACGTGGATTCTTCACACCGAAAACGTTTTCAGCATAAAGTTTACCAAGAGTACCGAATTGACAAAGCACATCAGGCTTGCAATCTGCATTACTGCCTACGTCGAGAAGTAAAGTGAATCCGCCGTCGGGTTTTGGAAATGCTGTAGTTATGCAAGGACGAATAACACCAGCGATTGCTTTAACGGTATACATTGAACCGACAAGCATAGCACCTGTATTGCCGCAGCTTGCGAAAGCATCAAGTTGCCCTGCCAGCATCATTTTCAATCCGACTGCAATTGTGGAGTTCTGCTTTTTTGAAAATGCTTTCACGGGATGCTCTCCCATTTCAATCACTTCAACAGCATGAACGATTTCCACCGCGGAAGGGTCGATGCCCTTCGCGGTAAGATGATCGCGGATCTGTTCCTGGTCTCCGATGAGTACCAGTTTGATTCCGGGTTCGAGTTCGGAGAGTGCAAGGCACACACCATCAAGCGGTGCCTGAGGTGCATAATCTCCGCCAAGAATGTCAATCCCGATTCGCATCCGTGCGTGCCGTGATTAGTCTTTTTTCTCCATCACCACTTTCCCTTTATAGTAAAGGGCGCCATCGTGCCAATAAGCACGATGCCAGAGGTGCGCTTCTCCTGTTACAGAACAAACCGCTACGTTAGGCATATCAGCCTTGTAGTGCGTACGACGCTTGTCGCGGCGGCTTTTGGAGTGGCGTTTCTTAGGATTTGGCATAACTTATAATTATTAATTGTTGTGTTTTAAATTTTTAAGTGCGTCCCATCGGGGATCGGTTTCTTCACTTGAATTTTCTTCGTTTCCGGATTGCAGTTGTTCGAGTTTTGCGATTACATCGGGATCGCAACCGGGATCTTCCGGGCAAACCAATCGAGCGGGAACAGCGAGTACGATATATTCATAAACGTACTGTGTAAGATCCAGATCGTTGTAATGCGCAGGTAAGCTGATGAGATCATCTTCATCTTCAAACACTTCAGCTTCCAGATTCACCACCATATTGCGATGTGTCTCAATTGGTTGGTAATAATCATTGCCGCAACGGTCGCACTGCATCATTACACGGCCTTCGATTTTAATATCGAGGGTCAGCATGTGTTGCCTGCGTTCCATTTCAATGTGGACGCTGATATCACCTTTCCCGAATTGGGAGAATTCAAGTGATTCAAAGAACGAGTCATTCAAGCTGAAATCGAACGAATAATCGCCTTCTTTCATCCCCGAAAACGGGATCACGAGATCATTGTATTTTCCCATGGTTGAACCTGTTTTCAGAAGGGTCGCAAAACTACTAAAATTAACAGGATTTCAACAACAATTTGGGGTAAAAATTCGAGATTTTAAGCAAAAGGACGTCGAAAACTGCAAAAATGGCACTGAATCGGGAACTAATCCGGCCTGGCAAAAGCTTATCTTTCCCGATATTCTTTCTGGCGCGGCTGTACTTTAAGTGGGTTTGCGCTTATTTCTGCCCAGTTATTCCTCATCCGGAATACATCGACCGCTGTGAATATTGCCTCTCGGAGGGAAGATTCAGAAGCCTGGTTTTTACCTGATATGTCAAATGCAGTTCCATGATCAGGAGATGTGCGGATATACTGAAGACCTGCGGAGTAATTCACACCGGAAGAAAACGCGAGTGCTTTGAATGGTGCGAGACCTTGATCGTGATACATTGCGAGCACGCCGTCGAACTTCGTCCAGTTGCCGGAGCCGAAGAAACCGTCAGCCGGATAAGGACCGAAAGCGAGAATACCTGCATTAGTAAGTTGTTCCACTGCAGGCTGAATGATTGTTTTTTCTTCGTTGCCGAGTTCGCCTCCGTCGCCTGCGTGGGGATTTAAACCCAACACCGCAATTCGCGGTTTGCGGATTCCGAAATCTTCGAGTAAAGATTTCGCCATGATTTTTCCTTTCGCAACAATTCTGTCAGTTGTAACAGCGGAAGCCACATCACGCAGAGGCAAATGTTCGGTAACAAGACCGATTCGCATATTGCCGTTCAGTAAAAGCATGAGCACATCCGACGCGTTGAATTTGCTTCTGATGTAGCCGGTATGACCTGTGAATCCAGGCAGCGCCATTGCAACCGCGTGTTTATCGACAGGGGCTGTTACAAAAACATCAATGTAACCGCGCTTAATATCTTCGATTGCCGCATCAACAGATTGAATAGCAAGTTTCCCGGAAACAGCAGATGGTTTTCCGAAATCCACTTCATCTTCCGCTTCGAAGCATTGTACCAGATTTACTTTTTTCCCGTTGAGCGGCTCGCCCGACTTCACTGTGTGCAACGCAAATTCTTCATTGCCGATAGTTTTACGATGAGCCGTAATAACTTTAGAAGAAGAATATATAACCGGGGTTATTAATTCGAGAATTGCAGGATCAGACAATGCTTTGATGATTGTCTCCGGACCAATTCCGTTCATATCTCCCTGAGTAATTCCTACGCGTGGTTTTGAGTCTGACATGATGTAAAGATAGCTATATACTAGACGTTTGACGTTAGACTTTAGACTTTAGCAAGTGAGTAGTTGGTAGAGATTAGTCGTTAGTCCAGCCGACAACTGCGGAAAGATCGCTATCGCCGGCGGATTTCCATTTGGAAGATTCGGAAGTCCAATAGATTGCGCCTTGCAGGTAGCGTTCCTGTTCCATTACTATTTCATACGGAAAAGCGATGCTGTTCTGAGATGCGCATGCGTTGAACGGATTGCAGAAATAAAATCCAATGGAAGTTCCATTCAGTTTGATCTGATTGCCCTTAGCGGGAGTTCCATCCAAAGCAATTGTGAATCCGAAACCGATGTTGTAGTCCTTGACTTCCGTAACGCTGTTTTTCTTCAGATCAATCTGAAAATATCCGCGTGCGCAGTGATAAAGAATATTTCCGGCGGGATCGAATACAAACTCAGAGTATTGCTTGTTTTCCGGAAGCTGATCAATAACACCGATCTTCTTTTGCTCTTTCGATTGTACATTCACTTTAGTGATAGTAACAACATCGTGCGTGGAGTTGTAATACGGGAAAATGAAATTGTCTTTATCAATCCAATGCATAGGCAAGCGCACTTTCCCATTGGAAATCAGAGCAACATCTTCGCCGTAGCCGGCATCTTTCACGATTTCCACTTTCGGAGCTGAAGCAGGAAAGAACCAGATTTTAATATTGCGTGAAGTACAATCTGCTTCCACATCACCACCTATTAAGGGATTATAAGCGGGGTTACTAATTTGTTTGAACGAACCTGTTTTCAAATCGAGCAAGGAATAAAACTTTCCTCTGAAAATATCATTCGTAAAGAAGACGATGCTGTCGCCGGAAGCTTTGATAAAACGATCATGCGTTTCAACGAGAACTTTCTTGTCAACGATGTCCACAACTTGTCCGTATGCAGTGATGATGTAGCGATTTCGATAGATCTGATTCGGACCGAGATCGAAGCGAATACGAGGAGATTTGTCGCCGCTTTGTTGTGTGAGGACGTCCATGATTTTTTCACGAGGCCCGGGAATTCCGTCAGAGAATGGAATGCGGACAAGATGAACGATATGATTCACTGCAGGAGCAGGATCATATTCTGCAAGAATGAGGTATCGTTTTCCTGAAGCAGGGGCGAATGCCAATGAAATGAAAACGATGAAGGCAGCAAGCGATAGAGTGTATGTGCCTTTTCTGAATTTCATTTTATCCTTTATACGAAGAAAGAAAATCGAACATTAATCGAACGCCCACGCCGGTACCGCCTTTTGTTCTGTAGCTGTCTTTAGCGCCGAGGAACGCAGGTCCTGCAATATCGAAGTGCATCCAAGGAGCTTTCACAAAGTGTGCCAGAAACTTTCCTGCGGTAATTGCGCCAGCGTATGCGCCCCCGATGTTCTTGATATCGGCTATATCAGAGCGGATCAAATCATCATAATCGTCCCAGAAAGGAAATTCTGCCAGGCGTTCGTGCGTTCTGTCGCCCGCAGCAGCAAGATTTTTCTTAACCGCATCCGGAGCAGTTCCCATTGTTACGATACCGTGATGACCGATTGCCACCATTGCGGCGCCTGTTAATGTTGCGAAATCGAGTACAAGTCCCGGATTGAATTTCTCAGCGTATCCCAAAGCATCAGCCAGGATGAGTCGGCCTTCAGCATCTGTATTCAACACTTCAACGGTTTTGCCCGTGTACATGGTAAGAACATCGCCGGCAACATATCCGCTTCCGTTGATACGATTGTCGGTAGCGGGAACAATTCCGATTACGTGAACATTCAGTTTCGCTTTTGCAACCGCCCACATTACAGCGCCAACAACAGCAGCTCCGGCCATATCGCATTTCATGGTTTCCATTCCGGTGCCCACTTTAATGTTGTAACCGCCTGTATCGTACACCACGCCTTTACCAACGATAACCACAGGTTTTTTGTTGGAAGGACGAGCAGGTTTATGCTCCATGATGGTGAACGTAGGAGGAATATCGCTGCCTTTATTCACGGCGAGTAATCCGCCCATTTTAAGTGAAGTGATCTTCGATTTATTGAGCACTTCAATGCGGAATCCGGCATCTTTTGCAAGTCTGTTGAACTCATCGGCCAATGTAACTGCAGTAAGTGTCACAGGCGGTTCATTAACGAGATCGCGGGCGATGAAAGCCGCTTCGCTGGTGATGCGCAATTTCTGCA